>JABAOF010000077.1_pt1 | contig 109172 bp, 93 predicted proteins | sample 7062171 | NCBI WGS metagenome assembly JABAOF01 (sample SAMN14538628, study PRJNA623070) | marine sediment metagenome | biome: marine biome [ENVO:00000428]; feature: marine pelagic biome [ENVO:01000023]; material: deep marine sediment [ENVO:00002113] | place: India: Gulf of Khambhat ... | reverse complement strand
TTGGCAACGGAGCGTAAAACCTTCTGCTCTAAAGAAGATTGTTGAGGCCCAAGTTGAAAGAGCCTGTGCACTAGCTGACACGCTGCCTACCCCATTGCTAAAGCTTGAGTGCGTTAAGTGGAATAGAGCAAAGTTTCTTCCTGTAATATTATCGCTTATACCAAGCAGCCTAAAATTTTACGACAATGTTCCCATTGTTCCGGTTCTACAACTGCAGGATTTCTTGAGCCAATTGCCTGCTTACGTAAAGTCGCTGAAGTACTTAACAAAAGACTTCAGTCATTTATGACACAATATCCAATATCGGTTTCTTTGCAAAGTGCACCGCTGGCCAGAGACTCAAAATAAACATAATAACTAAAGCTGTTATAAGCCACCCTACTATCACGATTATGGTGTAGCTTGTCACAACTGGTTGTGCTATAAGAATCATAAGTGTAATCATTACTCCAAGAGAAATTCCAACGGCAACACTTGAAATTAGAACAAGTAAACTTTGTACAGCAACTATCGTTATAACATTTTTAGGCTTCGTACCCATAATCCGCAAAACCCCAAATTCTTGGCGTTGCTCTTCCAGACTAATGATAGTATAACTGACTAAACATAGGGCAGCCGACGTTAAAGTAAACAGGGGCAAAAGCATAATCGTTGACCATATTGAACCTAAAAAATTAAGGTTCTTCTGCAACGCAGCATCCAACTCTAAAACGGAGAAAATTGAATTTTCTCCATTGACTTCGGCTTCAATCTGCGTTAGAGCGGTTGATTTGTCAGCACCAGACTTTAATTCTATAAGCAAAATATTGATGTTAGATAAACCTAGGCCCTGCAGTTTTTCAATTGAAACATAAGTTACTTTTCCATTGTTTAGGGGGTCCACACAAACACCGACTATGCTGAACGAAGCATTTCTCAACCTGATTCCTTGGCTTAAAGGATCTGACCGGTGTATCTTTGCTTGTGGATCAGGTGTATACATCATTTGTGAGATGGAATCGCCGATAACAGCCTCATCTGTCGCTTCAGCATTTAAAAAGCGCCCTTTAAGGGACCATGATGTTATGACTTTTGGCGGGTTAACACCAATAACTAACGAGTTCCCTTCACGGCTATCGCCGACGGGAATTGTCGCCAAAGTCTCTGGGTCAATCGTGAAGGTACTAATTTCTTGAACGTGTGATTTCAAAATCAACCGTGGATCTATTGTTTTTACGCTCTTCAGGGTTTCTAGTCGTTGGATAAGTGTGTCCGGAACGCCAAGTTCTGCATCCAGATAGTTGAAATCGAGGTTTTCTTTGGCTCCTGAAAACTTTGTCAACAGCTGAGTATACTGAACTATCATGTCTTCATGGGCAACAGCAACAACGTTTGTTCCTATAGCGTTTTTAACCCATGAAATGCTTGTGTCGTTAGCTATTATGCTACCAGATATTGATACTGTAAGGAGCACAAAGACTATTGAAAGCAATATGATTATTCGTACGCTTGCCGATTGTCTCCGAAATAAGCTTCTTGACGCGATTTTCAGAGTTAACCCTGTCCTCGATAAGGGTTTAAGTTTATTTCCTGTGGTTAGCCCAAAATACTCTGCTGGCGAAAGCGCTTTTATCGGCGATGCTCTAGAAGCGTCAAGCATAGGCTTGGCTCCAAACATAAGTACTAGAACGAAAAAACTGACGAAAACTATTGCGGCAAGCCAAAAATCGGGGGTTGCTGATTGCATTTGAAAGTTAAGCACATTGGCAACAGCAAAGTCTGCTGTAAACCCAATTACTACACCTAAAACGCAGGCCAGAAAAGTGATTATTATAAGTTCAGTCATGAAATATCCAAATACAAGGCCATTCGGGCATCCGGCAGCCTTGATTAAACCAAAATCGCAAGTTCGCTGTTTCATAATCAAGAAAACAATAAAAGAGCTTAGCACGGCGCCAACAGCGAAGATTAATACTCCAATGAATAGGAGAAATTGTGAAAGAATTGAGGAAATACCATAAGTTAAGGCTTCACCTGTAGTGGGTATATCCCAACTAATTCGTCTGATGAATTGCACAAGAAAAAGTGTATTTGCAACACTTAATGTCAGTGTAGCCACGGTTAGACCGGTTTGCAGCTTTCTGCGCAGAAGGTCGTTTACTGGAAATGCAGCTTTACTCATTTTCGCTTGAGAGTCTCCCGTCTTCCAAGCAAGTGATTCGATCGGCAAGTTTCATCAGTTCTAGGTCATGAGTTGCCACGATAACGGTTTTTCCCTTAGCTTTAAGCGATCGTAACATCTGAATTATTTTCTGACCGCTTTTTGTGTCCAAGTTTCCAGTTGGTTCATCTGCTAAAATAAGGTCTGGGTTATTAGCTAATGCCCGCGCGAAGGCTACTCGCTGTTTTTCACCTATGCTTAGTTGAATCGGGAAATGATTTGCTCTGTGCTGCAAACCCACGGTCTCCAGAAGTTTTGTAACTCTTTTTTCTATTAGCTCCTCGGTTTTACGGCTCCACTCCATTGGAAAAGCAACATTCTCCGCTACAGTTAAAGTTGAAACGAGATTATATGATTGGAAAACAAAACCGACGTTGTTACATCTGAAATCAGCTAAGAAATTTTCGTCTTGCAAGGTCAAGTTATGACCTAACACGATGACTTTTCCATTTGAGGGCCTATCAATTCCACTTACAATGTTGAGCAGTGTTGTTTTTCCGGAACCCGAAGACCCACATATTGCAACAAACTCGCCTCTCGGAACTTCAAGTTTTATGCCCCGCAGAACTTTAATATCTGCATCACCTAGATGATAGGTCTTATTTACAGAATCCATGAAAACTACTACATCATATGTTTTCAGGGGCATGATGAAGAATATGTTGGCAATTGTAATATGCGTTTAGGTTCAGTTCTTTGCGCTCTACAAAAGGTCAGTAGCTCTTTTCGATGAAAAAGTTTCCTCTATCCCGTTTAAGGATCCGCAACTTATCAGGAAGCTTGTCCTTTTCCCAGTCCTCCCAGCTGACTTCTTTAAAACGCCATTTCTTACCCAAGTGCGCCGCAATTATTGAATGTTTATTCTTGTAACCTCCAGGAATAAGTTCGTTAAGGAACCTAAAGAGTTTGTCAACTTGAGACTTAGGGAAATAGGCGTAGTAGCTAGCATTCTTAACTTCAAAAGCGTAAGTGTGTTCACCCTTGCGTGCCATGAGATCAGGCAAGGGACTCAGACTGGGGTTGCTGACTGGGATCCGCACAGCGTTGTACCCGTTTTTCTGCAGCAGTTTTACAAGAACCGTCTCGCTATAGAAACCCCTTTTTCGCCATCTTCGAAGTCTAATCCTATCAGCTTCCTTTACCACATTTTTCTCCTCAACAGTTGACCTATTTAAGATGGTGAATTAAATAAAAAATTCTTCTGCTTGCACTGAAAACAGTGAGCTTCGTTGATGCTTATGTATACCGATTTTCTTCATATGGGTTCGAGAAGGCATTGGTGATGAAATAAATTATTGATAATACCTATCTTACCAATAACACCTATAAAGAAAAATGCAATATTGTTAAACTAAAAATATGTGAGGTTTAGCCTACACTAACGGATGCAAAAACATATTATCATTAAAAAAGACAGTGAAAAAACCTTATTTTAGAGTCGGTTAATGATCTGAACCAGAGGCTGGTGACATAAAAAACCACCTCCTGCTGCGTTTGTGTATACGAAAGCATCGCCTAAATATACTACCAGAATACCTACAGTGTTTCAGTCCATTAGAAACTTCGTTATCTTCAGCTACCCCAAAAAGAAGCAACCACAGCGCGTCAATATTGACTGCATTATGCAAAAGCAAAAGTGTACACATGTAAAATTTCCAAATAAAAACTTGTAGAACCTTTCGGAGAGCCAAAAATCTCGAAGCAAGTTCGAAGAAAACCGTCAGCGGCTTCGCATGGAGATTATCGACGGTCTTTATATGAGGTCACGATAAACTCCATGGTTAAGTGTCTATTCATAGCTGAAAAAGCTCGCTTCGCTCACCATTTCTAAAAACAAGCTCAATTAGAGCATATCCATTTTAGTCAGTATAGAAAAACATCTATCAAAAATGAAGCGCCCTCGGCTTCGATTTAATTTCGATGATTAGAACATTTACTGAATTGTTCTATTTAATAGCAAGTTCCTTTATGATTTCTTTGTCGTTCCATATTATAGAGAGTGGTACACAATGTCCACAATTAGGGCATTGTCGGACTATGACTGATTTTATTTCGCCTATTTTTGCTCACCTCGATTGGCAATATTATTGGTTTTACCCAAATGTAAGTTTTATCTGCGTTAAGTTTTATGCTTCGCGCTGAATAAGTCTTTACAACGGCGCATAAAAAGGATTGTTGGCATGAATATTTAAAAAAACCAAGCTTGAGCCGGCTCTTTAGGCTCTTTCTTCTTAGCATCTGGAAACTCGTAAATAGCAAGCATCAAACTGTTTGCAGCGAAATAGGCTGAAAAAAGGGATAATTTTTAAAAATAAGCCTTTCGGAAAGCCGAAACTTCGCATGACTGCAGTGGCGTAATCTATGTATTTTTTTTGAATATTGCTGAATTTGAAATAAGCGCTTTAATTGTTTGGAAAGAAGATTACTGAATGATAGACGGAGGAGAAGGCTTGTCCTTTAATCATTTCGGCGAAGGCATAGAAACTCTAGTACGAAATGTACAAGGAAGAACTCTAAAGGTACGTTGGGATTGGGGAAACTTCAAAACTACTGAAGGCTATCCAGTCGATGAAAGCATGATAAACTGGGTCATAGGTCAAGAGCAAGCTCTAAACGAAGGATTCCTTTGCCTGAACGAGTGGGTTCATAAGCTCAAACATCTGGAGCAAACCCAATGGTACCAGAGCTGGAGCAAGGCAGATCAACCTAAGCCTTCGGCCAAAACTGTAATAAGCCCTGGACCCTATCTGTTGCTTCTAGGTGATCCTGGAACAGGCAAGTCTCTCCTAGGAAAAGCATTATCAGAAAAGCTAACCCAAGTTTACAAAGAGAACGGCATAAAGCTCTTTGACGTCTTATCGTGGAAAAACTCTGTTTTACCTAGTCAACCTCGCGTATCTATTCACACAGTTGGAGAAGGTAAAAAGGTTTTACATACTGAACAGCGCAAAGAGCTCAAACGCAAGTTCTTAACAAAGGTCGGTCTTAAAGCAATACAGATGTTAATGCTTACTTTGGGCGTTTTCCTCCTAGCGTTGGGCTTATACTTTATGATTGATGCTTGGCAAACCTGGAATGCCGGTGGCGTGTCTATAGGTGGCACCTCTTGGCAAGAACTGTATAGTAATAACTTCTCAGCTTATTTTGTTGACCGCTTCATAAACCTTGTACCGCTAACGTTCATCCCTGGAGGAAGCTTGATATTCTTTAGCGTATTCATCTGGTGGTTCTCACGTATGGGTGGATTAGCCAATCTCCGCGGCGTCGGAGGCGCCCAACAATCAGATGTTCCAAAGCTTATAGTTGACAACGGGTCTGGAAATGCACCCTTTGTGGATGCAACGGGTCACCGAAGTGCCCAACTTTTTGGGTCAGTAGCCTGGGATCCGTTTCAAACCGGCGGGTTAGGCACACCAGAACATCAACGAGTCACAGCAGGAGATGTTCACGTAGCGTCATTAGGAATACTCTACATTGACGAGATTAAAAATTTGGATCCGGAGGACGCGGTTACATTGCTAACAGTGTTGGAAGATGGTCAACTGTCTATAACTTTGCGAAGTCGATGGCATGGAGGAGGCACCTCTGCGATGGCAGTATCAACTGAACCTGTGCCAGCAATAACGTTTCTTGTGGGCGCTGGCAATTTTGACAGCATCGGTCAAATTCATCCTGCTCTCATGGATCGAATTTACGGTTATGGAAAAGTTGTGCGCATGAACAATGATATGCCTAACACCATGCAAAACAGACGTAAGTATGTCCAATTCATCGCACAGGAAGTCAAACGTTTCAATCTTTTACCATTCCGAAGGGACGCATGCAGAGAAATAGTCGAAGAAGGAAGAAGGCGAAGTAACAAACGAGATGCACTTACCACGCGGTTTAGACCATTAATCTCCATAATTAAAACTTCGGCAGTCTTAGCAATGAATGAGAAATGCAAAGCGGTTGAAAGGCGTCACGTTTTAGAAGCATTAAATGAGCATTGTAAGACGATACAAAAGCAGTTACTAGAGCATGAGATGCATGAACGAGGTAAACTTTTAGAAATAAAGCCTAAAGGCGTGACGCTTGGGCAAATTCACGGTTTGGCCGTGGTTCATGATCCATATAGTAGCGAGATGACGGGTAATGTACTAGGTGTAAAAGCTCAGCTTGTTAGAAAAAGCGAGCTTCCGCGAGATCAGCCACTTAAGGGTTACTATAAAGTGACTGGAGTAGCTAAAGGCCAAAGCTTTATTTCGGACAGCATCGCCAAAGTCCGAAGTGTTATTCTCCAGAAATATGGTGTCGATATAGCCCAAGACTATTTAACACACATTGATTTTGCTCAGTCTTACGGTGTTGATGGTCCTTCTGCAGGAGTAACCATGGCAATACTGCTTTGCTCACTCATTGAGGGCAAGCCGATACGTCAAGACGTAGCAGTAACAGGCGAGATAAACTTAGGCGTTGATGGCTCTATTCAAATTACAGCGATAGGCGGCGTTCACGAGAAAATCAAGGCTGCTGAAGCATGGGGCTTTAAGAAAGTGGTTATTCCGAAAAAGAATTACCTTCATTCAATTGACGCAAGAGACTATATGATTGATGTTGTACCTGCTTCTACTTTAGATGGATATTTGAAGGAATGCTTGATTGAACAGCAGCTGCTTAAAGTGCCTTTTCACAAGTACAAATAAACAACAACTTTTTCTCTAAAGTCATTTTTTCAAACTGATTTTATTCTAACCCATTACTCTATTATGTCAACTCTCTTGAACCAAACATAAAAAAATTCTATAGAGGATACATTGCGAAATTATTGTTCAGTAAAACTAGCAACATAAATATTACACTTAAGTGTTGATCATCACTAAAATTCACTAAACCCTACCTATTAGTAAATCATATACAAAGCTTAAACTGAACACAAAAAGGCCATAGTATTGCTCACGCCTTTGGAGTGAAGCCGTTATTTTTTTCGTGGAAACCTTTTTGAACAGTCAATACGAATAGTCAAATGTTGGGAGGTCTATGTCCAGCTTCAAGGTTTTTAAAAAAAACTTTAGATTTTCTACGAAAGGAGAAATTGACTTCGTGGACTTGACGGATCGAGTTCACTATTTAGTCTCCGAGTCAGGTATAAAAAACGGTTTGGTGCATGTTTTTGCACCTCATGCTACAGGCATACTTGTTCTGACTGAAAACGACTATGCCCTGCTTAACGATATAAAAGCATTCCTAAAAGGAATTGTTCCAAAGAATAGATCCTACGAACATCCGTCAAACGCTCACTCACACCTGCGCTCTATGTTGCTACCTCCCGACAAGACTTTACCAGTGATCGATGGAAGAGTAGAGCTCGGAACTTGGCAATCTTTGTTCTTTATAGAAACTGATGTATACCCTCGTCAGAGAACTCTGTTAATGCAAGTTATTGGCGAATAATAACGCTTTAATAGCTTTCTTGAAGCGTTGTCAATACAGCGCCACAGATTCATATGGAATTTCTTACTTCGTATTTATTATTTGAAAAGGCTTACCGTTCAAACTAGAATTTAAATCTTTATTCCAAATTTTAATGCAAACGAAGACATTTTTTAATTTTTTATTTGAGAATATTATTATTCGAAGGCTCTTCGCAAGACCCGCGACAACATGAATAGACAAATTTAATATGCATAACTAACTCTCTTTCTGTTAAACGAAGGTCATCATGATTGTTCTTAAAAAAAAATTTATTTTAGTGGTTTTCAGCAATTTTGTTCCCTTAGAATTTATATATTTATAAGCTTCGTTGCAGTTCGATAGCAATAGCCGAGCAAAACAACCTTTTACAAAAAAATGGTAGGGGCAACCTCTTTAGTTTATTTCATCCTCGTTCAGAGCGGATCCTTTTGTAAGGACCTCGAGGTCTCATTCGGGCTTTCTTCTTGCTTTCAAACTTTGAAATTGGCCGGTCGGCTAAGCGTTCAGAGTCAGTGTTGCTGACTGATGGAAGCTCAAGGGGATATATGAAATCTCTCAGGGTCGCCTGTTCAGCACCACTCTTAACCATTTCGTTAATAGCACTTTCAACATCACCTAGTTTCGCATTAATACCTGCGATTGCATCTAAAAGCAACACAATTTCAAAGCCAAGTCTAAGCCCGTCAAGAACCGTGTTTTTTACACAGTAGTCAGTTGCCAAACCGCCCACAAAAATCCTTTCAACGCCCTGGTTTCGCAGAGTTTTCTCCAGTTCAGTTTTTTCAAAACCTGAATAGTTTTCTTCATTCGGATTAATACCTTTTGACACTACTGTTGTGCTCTTTGGGAGTTGCAAGTTGGAATGAAATTCAGCGCCTTTTGTGTTTTGGACGCAGTGAGACGGCCATGGTCCTCCTTGAGCTTTAAATGATATATGATTTAGCGGGTGCCAATCTCTCGTAGCGACTACGCTTGCTTGCGCCTTCTTAAAAAGCTTTATGTATTCGTTAAGAAATGGAACTACACGTTCGCCTTCATGAACAGGTAAAGCTCCGCCAGTACAAAAATCATTTTGCACATCCACAATTATAAGCCCATCTCTTTTAACTATATTATAGTCTTCTTCCAATCAAAATTCCTCTTAATAATAAAGTCGGCTAACTTGGAGCTATATTGAAATATAGCTGGATTAAGGGATAAAGGTTTGCCATGATATTCAGTTGGTGTAGCAGTATGGAAAAGTAATTAAGTTATTGTTTGGATAAAGTGCTAGGTGAAATTATGGCTGTTTTAGCTTATGTATTGTTTAAGGTAAGTTCAGGCTCTGAAAGAGATGTGTGTAAAAAACTAGTCGAGTTTGACGAAGTCGTGCATGCAGACATAATCTTTGGTGAGTACGACGTAATTGCGAAAGTCGAGACACCAGAGCTCTTCAATCTGGAGGAATTTATATCACTTAAAGTTAGAAACGTGCCAAACGTGCTTGTCACATCTACCATGATCATATCAAGAGAATATAAAGGAAAAAACCAACGCCCAATAACAAAATGAACACAGCGAAAAGCTAAACAGAGAATGAGAGCAGCTGTAAAGTAATCGGGCACAGGAAATTGGAAAAACTATGTTTGGGTGATGCTTTTATATACCAATTTGTGGATCGCGGCGAAAATTAGTTGCTGCAACCGATAAGCAACATTAGTTAAAGATAGCCTTATCTTTCAATTAGTAGCATTAACTTATTCAGGTTCACATATGAAAGCGAAAAAGAAAGAGTCAGGAGCTATCACAAGCAGAGAAATGCAAGCCTTAGAGGTTAACGCTGAATATTTTGGTATCTCTCTGCTTCAACTTATGGAAAACGCTGGACGCAACGTTGCTAAAGAAATCATTTCGCATTTCCAAAGAGGACAAAAAGTCACAATTTTTTGTGGTTTAGGCGGAAACGGCGGCGACGGCTTCGTAGCGGCAAGACACCTGCTTGCTCATGGCTTAGAAGTATCCGTGATTCTCGCTGGAAAAAGCAGGGACATACGTCACAAGTCAGCATTACAAAACTGGCGCTGTCTTCAAAAGTTACATGATAGCGTTCAGATTCAAGAGGTAACCGACAGTTCCTATATACCCAAATTGGCTGCGGATGTAGTTGTTGACGCGTTGCTTGGAACAGGCACAAAGGGAAAACTTAGATCCCCCATAACACAAATTGTCGACCACATCAACTCTTTGCCTGCTTTCAAAATCGCCGTTGACGTGCCCACAGGAATAGATTCCGACACTGGAGACGTGCTAGGTAACGCTGTAAAAGCCGACGTTACCGTAACATTTCACAAGTCGAAGACTGGACTTCACACCGCAAAGAAATACATTGGCAAACTGGTCGTGACGGATATAGGTTTACCTGACGAAATAACACAGTTTGCAGGTCCTGGCGACGTTCTTCTCGTAAAAAAACCCCGAATTTCAGGGGGACATAAAGGAGATTTTGGTCGTTTGCTGGTAATAGGTGGCAGCAAAGTTTTCTCAGGCGCACCCACGCTAGTTGCCTTGGCTGCTCTACGAACAGGCGTGGACATTGTCTATCTGGCAGCGCCAGCAAAAACCGCCTATGCCGTATCTTCTATCTCCCCTGATTTGATAACTCTAAAGCTCAAAGGTGACAACCTAACTACAAGCAATATGACAGCCATACAGCCGTATCTGGAGACTGTTGACGCCGTTGTTATGGGACCTGGACTCGGCTTGCACGCTGAAACCAATAAATTTGTCGATGCATGTGTGACAATGGTTGAAAACGCTGGAAAACCACTACTGCTTGACGCTGATGCGTTAAAAGCCTTCGCCGAGTTTAAACGCCCCTTGAGGATACCGCTTGTTTTGACGCCTCACGCTGGCGAATATACACTACTTGCGGGTTGCAAATTGCCTGAAAACCCTAAAGAACGAGTTGCTGAAGTACAGAAGACGGCAGATGAGCTTGGAGCTACAATGCTGGTGAAGGGGCAGGTGGATGTGGTTTGCGACGCTAAACGAGTTAAGCTGAACTTCACAGGTAATCCAGGTATGACGGTGGGAGGTACAGGTGACGTTCTTTCAGGCGTGGTTGGCGCTTTGTTAGCCCAAAAAGCTGACTCATTTGAGGCTGCTGTTGCAGGAGCTTTTATTAATGGTGCCGCAGGAGACTTTGCTAGAGGCGTCGTCGGCTATCATTTGTTAGCAAGTGACCTTCTTGATTGGATTCCCCAAGTTATGGATGATCCCATGAGTCATTCAAAGGTGCAGAAATCAAGTGGAAAAGCCGATTAAGTTAACTATTTATCATGCGAAACAATGTGATCCGAAACGTTGCACCGGTTTAAGGCTTAAACGTCGAGGTTTTGCTAGGGTAGTGACTAAAGCTCGATTTCTTCCAAGGCGTTCTGTTGTTCTTAATCCGTTTTCGAAGATTGCGTTTTCTCCTGCCGATAGAAATCGCGTTGAAGATTTTGGTTTATCTGCTTTGGATTGTAGTTGGGAGCACGCTGAGAAGATGTTGCTTAAACAGGTACGGGGAACGTCGCGTTGTTTGCCTATTTTAATTGCGGGAAACCCAGTTAACTACGGCAAAGCAACGAAACTCACCACAGCGGAGGCTTTGGCTGGAGCGCTTTATATTGCAGGGTTCAAAAATGAAGCGGTGGAAATACTTTCAACTTTCACGTGGGGACACACGTTTCTTGAGTTAAATTATGCGCTTCTTGAAAATTATACTTCTGCCAAGGATAGCACGGAAATAATAGAATTGCAGTGCAACCTTGCTAGCGGTTTAGACATATCTTGACGCATAAGAGTGTGTTTTGTTTATGCTTTTGTATACAGAAGGTTTTTTTGTCAATTGATTTTCCTACGTTTGCAGGAATTGTTTATTAGAGAAAATGTGAAAAGAGGTAACCATGGCGTTTACAACGGAGTTTTACTTGTTCTTGGCGTCTGTAGTGCTTATATCCTTAACAGGAGTCATGATGCCGGGACCTTTATTCGCGGTTACAATTGAAAAAGCGGCAAAACGAAGAACCGCTGGGTTGCTCATTTCAGTTGGACATGGAATAGTAGAGTTTCCACTGATGTTTCTTATCTATTTCGGAATAGAGCAAATAGTCGCCTTTGAAGTGCTTCAAACCGTGCAGGTTACTGTAGGGCTATTTGGAGGATTGCTTATGATTTTTATGGGAGTTCAAATGTTCAGAAACAGAAATAAAACAATAGAAGAACACGAAAGCCCAAAACAAGAATCCTTGATTGCTGGAATTTGGACAACAGCCGCCAATGCAGGTTTCATATTATGGTGGTTGACCATCGGCACCACGCTTGTAATAACAGCTAGAGGTTTCGGACTGATCGAGTTTGCGGTTTTCGCAGTGGTTCACTGGCTCTGCGATTTCTTATGGTATACAGTTGTGGCTTTCTTGATTTTCAAGTCGCAACCTTTCTGGACCAAACGAGTTAGCCAAGCAATTTTAGTATTCTGCTTTACAGTCCTAATAGGATTCGGAGTATTGTTCTTTAGTTCAGCCCTGTGGTCGGCTACTACCACTTTACTTTGAAAAAGGAAAAGATGTAATGCACAAGGAGTTTAAAGTAAAAAAAGCAGCTGTTCGGCTAGTTAGAGGAGATATAACCAGCATGGAGACAGATGCTATAGTAAATGCAGCTAATAATTCACTTGTGGGCGGGGGAGGCGTTGACGGTGCAATCCACCGTAGGGGCGGACCAAAGATACTTGAAGAATGCAAGAGAATACGTGCCACTGAATGGCCTCAAGGGCTTCCAACCGGAAGAGCCGTCATAACTGGAGCAGGCAACCTTAAAGCAAAATATGTTATTCACACAGTTGGGCCAGTTTGGCGTGGAGGAAATTTTGGAGAACCTGAACTTCTAGCGAAGGCTTATCAAAACTCGTTAAAGCTTGCTGCTTCCAAGGGTTTAAAAACTATAGCTTTCCCTTCAATAAGCACAGGCGTATACAGATACCCGATGAATGAAGCTTCCTACATAGCCCTTAAAGCTGTTAAAGATTTTCTGGAAAAATATAATTGCTTGGACGTGTTTTTTGTCTTATTTTCAGATAACGCGTTTAAGGTTTTCGCTGATAAAGCAAAAAAGTTATTCTGGAAAACTGGATAGGCAACTTAGGGAGAGAGAGAAGACAATTTTCACAGGTTCCTATTCCCGCAATCTAATACACCACAGAAGCATATTCGCTAGGCGAAGTTTTCTTGCCAACTCATTTGCAAAAGCTCAGGCTTGTCATTAATACAACTAATTATTTCAAGAGGTTTCTTCGTCAGTTGTGCAATAACTAAAGGTCGAATCCAAGGACTCATAAGAAAATGTAGCGCTTGGATTTTTATTTCGAACGTTCGAAGAGGCAATGTTATGTCTCGAAGAGGTGTTCGCCTATCCATAATGCAATTAATCAACAAAAATGCTTTTCTATGCGGCTAGCTAATGGAGTTTCTATCCCCGCTGTTTTAATAGCCTAAAAAAGGAAAAAAGATTAAAGGAAAATTGAAAAATCAGCTACGCATTGCATCTTTAAAGGTTACGAGTTCAACGTTTAAAGCTGGCTTTACAGCTTCGGAAATGCGCGAGGCAACTATTCGTTTTATGTTTTTTTCGCCTGCTACGTCAACGATTCTCTGTGTTATGATGCCGTCGAATATTACTGTGTCAATTCCGCTTGTTTGTTGCAGTTTTTCAGCCAACTGGCTAACAGGTAATCGTTCAGTCTGTTTGAGTTTCTCATCTAGGAGAATAGCTTCAAGTGTGCCCTGTAAAGTTTTTGCAGTTTTGCTTATTTTTTCTGGCACTTCGATTTTTGGGTGTTCCCGCTTTGGTTTGTGGACTTCTTTAGCTGGAACTCGTTTTTCTAATGCTTCAGTAATTTCTTTGCAGTTGCATTCTTCGATTTCTTTGCCTCTTGGTGCGCGACCAACGTATCGTATGTTTGTAACTTGGAGAAGTTCCTTTAGGATTAAATCTCCTCCGCGGTCGCCGTCCAATAACGCTGTAGCTTCTTTTGCTTTGGTTAGCTTCTTTATGGAATCTGGAACTTTTGCGCCTTCCAGTGCAACTGTGTTCATAATTCCGCATCGCATTAAATTTATTATGTCGGCGCGTCCTTCTACTACTATGATTTCTTTGGATTTTTCTAGTTCTGGTCCTGCAGGTAAGTCTTCTGGCCCGTATTTTTCGACTTTTCCTAGTTTCACTGTGTCGGAGATTTGTTTGTAGACTTCGTCTACGTTGGGCATTGATTCTATGTTCCATTTATGAAGAATCTCTTTGGCGCGGTCGATGATTACTTTTCGCCTTGCTTCTCGTATATCTTCTATTTTATCTAAGAAGACTTTGGCTGAACAAGGACCCACGCGGTTTATGCTCTCTATGCTGGCTGCTATTAGGGCTGTGCTTATGCGGTCCAGGCTCGTTGGGATTATTATGCTGCCAGTGGTTCGGTCGTTTTTTGAGTGTAAATCGATTTCTATTCTTCCGATGCGCCCTGTTTTCTGGAGTTCTCTGAGGTCGAGTTCGGGACCGAAAAGTCCTTCTGTTTGTCCAAAAACTGCTCCTATCACGTCTGGTTTTTCGACGACACCGTCAATTTCAAATCTAGCTTGTATAACATACTTTATGGTAAAGGTTTGGGATGTAACCGTAAGTTTGCACCTCCAAGGTGTAGGTTATTTAGGTTAGGGTTAATCGCATGCAAGTTGTTGTTTCTTTTTTTCGCGACGCATGAGATTATTAGCCATTACTTTATTTTACTGTTATGAATTACAACTCTGGCTCTTTAAGGTTTCTGAAGATGGTGTTTGCTTCATTACATTAAACTGTCCTTTAACAACTCAATATTTTTTGGTTGCAAATACTATAGGCCATTATCAAAGCGATAAAGAATCTTGCATGTGATGTTTTGTTTATTTTGCGTTTAATCCTAAAAAAGAAGGGGGAAGATAGTCTGGGATTACCTGATGCTTACCGTTTCCTGAGCAGCAGGACTAGTAACAGTCCGATTGCTACGATTGCGATTATCGCTGCTCCACCCAAGCCTAATACGTACATGTCAGTCATCGGCGCAGGTGTCGGTGTTGGTGCTGGGGTTGGTTCTGGCGCGGTTTCTACGTAGAGGGCAGTTGCTGCGGTTGACGGCCAGTAAGATTCTGACCCGGCAAATGCAACGTATACACTGTATTTACCCGGAACTGGTGGAGCAAAAGTGGCACTGTAGAAGCCGGTAACGTCGGTTGTTGCTGTAGCTACATCGTAAATGTTGCCATTCGGGTCAAGCACCGTTATCGTGACATCAACGCCTATTGCGTGTATAGGTTTAGCCTGCTGCATGTAGATGTATTCCATCCATGCAGACATGTTTTCGTCAGATATTGCTGGAACGCCGTCTGGAAATCGTGCGACTCTGTTGGAGTCTTTTGTGCCTGCTGACTCGTCAGTAACCATACCCTGTATGAGCACGCTGTCGCCTTCTGTTACTACGTCTTGTTGGATCATGGCAGAGGTAGCTGTTGGACCTTTGCCGAAAGTATAGATTTGAGCGTCATAGCTGTTATAGCATATGAGGTAGCCGTCTGCGATAGCACCTGTGTTTCGACCGTGGAAGCCGGATACGCTCCAGATAAGCTCGCCTGAAGTGCAGTTTATTGCGAGGCGACGCGCATTGACGAAAAGTGGCGGGTCGTACATGCGGCTTTCAGATAGGAATAGTTTTCCGTCAGCAATGCTGTGAGAACCGAAGTGCCATATGGGGTATACGCCGTAAGGATTTTCATATCCAGCGCTTCCGCGAGTGTGAGTCCACTCGACGTTTCCTGTTTCAAGGTCTATTGCATGGACAAAGCCGGCAAAGTCCCAGATGTAGACGTTGCCATAGGCAATGGCAGCGCCGCGTGCAAGAGTAGCTAGTGGGTTGCTTTCGAGTTGAACTGGTCCCCATAGCTGGTCTCCGTTAATTGCCGAGTAACCATATGCCGTGTTTTGGTCTTTGTTGTGTCTAACGTAGTAGCCTTCACCTGCAGCTACAATAGGGATTTCATTGAATTTCACCAGCGTTCGCTTCACTGGTCCCCACAATATCTGACCTGTTTTTGTGTCAACTCCAAGATCTATGGCATAATCCTCTCCGAACTGTGTGGCAAACGTTGGAATAATTGTAGGATAATAGCTAAAAACTAATGTCTCGTGAGTTCTTGCTGACATGAATAAATTGATGGATTCGTCGTTGTATGTATTTGGAATGGGTACTTCCCATTGTATGCCCCTCTGGAAGTCAATATTACCTGATGGCCGAAGGACTGCTGTGCCGCTAGGACCGAATAGACATAGTGAGGAGTTAAACATCACTAGATTTCCGCCAGAAGTCCAGTGAATTAGCACTGAACCCTGAGTTAGAAAGTCTGAAGTATCGACCAATCCTGCTGGTGGAGATCCAAACAAGCCCACTAGTCCGCTTGGAAAATTCGTGACCGTTGCTACCGGGGTACCAGTCATTGGATCATATAGATTGAACTCTCTCGGACTTGAATCGGTCATTGCCCACAGCCATGCTTGAGATCCGTACTCCTGAATTGTGTGAAATTTCAGTACCGTAGCAAATGATAATGTGTCACCATTGTATTCCTGCTTCCAAAGCGTTTCTCCGGTTCGGATATCTACAGCCATTCGGCCAGGTCTAACGTTAGGAACGTTAGGGTAATGATCATAGTATAGGATTCCGTTGAGTATTACTGGTTCTAATTGTTTGTAAAGTATTGATGTTGATGTATAATGGCTTTCTTGATTAGGTTCAATTGGTTCACCGGGTTGGCCTCCGAACGCTATTGGTTTTGTCCACATTATGTGAGCGCTATTTGGTGCTTGACTGTAGGCATTGAAGTTATTTCCAGAAGCATCGTAGCCTCCAGTATTCATAAACGCTGGTTTACCTAGTCCCCACCAGTTTCCGCCTAGCTGTGCCCAATTGTAGTTTGTTGCGTATATTGGACGAGACCAGTATTCAGTAGGAAGTGGAGGGGGAGAAAACTCCGGTATCTGCTCTTCTTGCACCACAAAAGTCGCTACTGGACTTTCAGTAGCACTCAAGAATATTTTGTCTACAGCTCCCGTTAACCATTCTCCTGGATAAAACGATTGCACCTGATATTCTCCAACTGCGTCCGGCACAAACTCAAGTCCACCTACACCCCCTGTCGCATCAGTTGTAAGTCCTGAGAAAGTTGTGGTTGGACCCTCTGGCGGGGTAACAACAACGGATAAATCGTTATAATAGCCGCCGCCCCAAGCCGATTGATATGATGGAGGAATTGGTTTCGTGAAGAACAGACTAATGTATACGGTTTGGCCGACACCGACAGGATTAGGTGAAGCATAAGCATACAGATAGTTAGTAACATAAATCACTTCTTGAGCATTCGTTTTAACTGTTTGCAGCATCAAAGGAATTGCTAGTATTACTATAGCTAGGATTACCGCAACCTTATGCTTTGTATTCATCACTTTTTTTTCCTTTAAGTTTATGATGCTATGTTTGAACTATGTTCATATATAAGATTTTGGAAAACAATCTTCAATATGCAACCAATGGAAACAACCTGATAGATTTAACTATAAACAACTATTACCGAGACGTCTGCCAATAGCATTTGCAAAAAATCTAAGGGTACATTCCTCAATACTTTTTAGAAGTGAACTTGCGTGAAAAATGATTTATGTATTTTTTGTAGAATAGCCCAAAAAAAGCTCCTGCCAGCTTCATATATGAAGATGAAAAGGTCATAGCATTTCTTGACATTAAACCCTTAAATGAAGGACACACCCTCATTATCCCAAAAACACACTTCGAGAACATCTTTGACGTTACACAGAAACTCAATTCATACATTCACGGAATAGCCAAACAAATTGCTATAACTGTTAAAAAGGCTGTAGAAGCTGATGGAATCAGCATTATACAACAAAACGGGAAAGCCGCCAACCAAGACATACCTCATTTGCACGTCCACATTATCCCACGCTACAAAGGACAACCAATGTCAAACTTCACTAAAACTTCAGAAGAAAAAAAGAGAGACTTGATCAAACAGCAACGAAAATAAGAAAAGAGCTTAATGGCGAGATGGACTAACACAGGAGAATTAGAACCAACCTGCTACGTCTGAATGAAAATGAATGCAATTCATTTGCAAAATATTTTTTTATTGTCTAATTTGTTTTCTTTCTAAGAAATGAAAAAAAAATTGCTAATCTTAGCATAGTTTCCCTAAGAAACTTTCATAATCTGAAGAGATGTTTGTGCGGATATAATTGAATGTAAACGCAAGAGAGAATCTCATCAACATGCTTTTATTAGCGATGATAGAACTACATATGCGAAAACTTTGTATTGCATTAACGAAGGCATATGGGTATGGCGAATCTCAGGGCTCATGAACTAAAACTTCTTATTGCGTTGCAGCATCTTGGTGGAATGGCTTCAGTGGAGCAATTAATCAACAAGGCCCAGCTGTCTGATGCTGCAATTATGCGGACAGCGTTAAATCTGCAGGAAAAAAATTTTATTAAAATACACGCAGAGCCCCAAGTCACCGTTAAACTTGGCGATGAAGGTGAAGTTCATGCAGAAAAGGGTTTGCCTGAAAGACGGGTCGTGAAAGTTTTGGCAGCTTCAAATGGAGAAGCTGATCTTGACAAGGCAGTTGAAAAAGCAGGCTTGAATGCAAAGTTTAAGCAGATCGCGTTAGGCTGGATTTTAAGGAAAAAATGGGCAGTATACAACTCGAAAACTAACATCTTGCGTATTGCAGATCACTTGCATCATCAAGTTGCGGTTCCAGAAGGAAACGATGAAAAATTATTGAAATATTTACATGGCAAGAATCAAGCTCCGCTTAGCGTCTTGAGCTCTGAGCTGCAAGCAGCTGTGCAGACGCTGAAGAAGCGAAAGTTGCTAACCATGGAAGTAAAAACTTATAGGATAATAGAAATCACAGTTTCAGGAAAGCAATGCGCAAAGCAAGGTAAAGTCGCCGTTGACGAAATTACGCAACTCACACCTGACCTCATCATTACTGGTAAATGGAGAAACACCAAGTTTCAAAAATACAATATTAAAGCACCTGTAGCTAAAACTTGGCCTGGGAAGAAACATCCATACCTTAGCTTTCTTGAGGAAGTTCGGTTTAAACTTGTCACATTGGGTTTCAAGGAGATGACTGGCCCCAACGTGGAAACTTCATTCTTCAATTTTGATGCTCTGTACACGCCTCAGGATCACCCAGCAAGAGAAGAAAATAGCATATACTTTGTTAAAGAACCTGAGTTTGGTAACATAAGCGCCTACGAAACTGCAGTTAAGAACGTTAAAGCTACGCACGAGAATGGCTGGACAACTGGCTCAACAGGGTGGCAATATGATTACTCGATTCAAGAGGCGAAGCGTTTGATTCTTAGGGGACATGGAACTTGCCTCAGCGCAAGAACGCTGTTAAGTCCGAACTTGGAAATCCCGAGCAGGTACTTCTCCATTGCACGTTGTTACAGACCAGAAGTTATGGATAAGACACATCTGAGCGAGTTCAATCAGGTTGAAGGTATAGTTGTAGATGAGAAACTTACATTGAGGGATTTGTTGGGTGTATTAGAGAAATTCGCGCTTGAAATTGCAGGCGCTGACAGGGTGAGGTTCAAACCTGATTATTTCCCATTCACCGAGCCAAGTGTCGAGTTGAGCGCCTACAAAAAAGGTTATGGCTGGATTGAGTTTGGAGGCTCAGGAATTTTTAGACCTGAAGTTACTTCGCCGTTGGGTGTGAATGTGTCTGTTATTGCTTGGGGCCTGGGAATTGATCGGTTGTTTATGATGCGCCAAGGCGTTGAAGATATCCGGGACATTTTCAGTCAAAGTTTAGATTGGCTACGTAGAAAAGAGGTGACTTGATATACCGACAATAGACGTTGATTGTTTTGAGCTAGAAAGGTTGCTTGGCTGGAGCTGGCAAGGTGATTATGAGAAGCTAGATTGGCTTTTAGCTTTTGTTAAAGGTGAAGTAAAGTTTTACAACGAGCAGGAAAATGTGGCTAGCGTTGAGTTGAAGGATACGGGTCGTCCTGACTTATGGAGTGTTGAAGGACTAGCTCGGACGCTGCGCGGCTTTCTTAAACTTGAGAAAGGACCCAGACATTATGAAGTTACTTTGTCAAAGGTGGAGGTTAATGTTGACTCTGAGCTTAAGGCTATACGTCCCTACATTTGCTGTTCTATTGTTAAGGATGTGAAGCTTACAGATGCCATGATTCGTGGGTTTATGCACTTGCAGGATAAACTAGATCAGACTTATGGGCGAAGCAGGCAAAAAACTTCCATCGGAATTTACGATTATAACTTGATTTCACCCCCATTGAGCTACGCTGTTGCAAATCCAGATGAAGTAAGTTTTGTTCCTCTTGGCTTTGAAGAAAAGATGAATTTGTCTGAAATTCTTGTGCGTCATCCCAAAGGCGTGGAGTACGGTCACATAGTTAAAGGGCACAGTGTTTACCCGATTCTACTCGACGCTGAAGGCAAGGTTTTGTCTTTTCCGCCAATCATAAACTCAAATGACCTTGGCAGGGTTACAAAAGAAACTAGGAATTTGCTTGTGGAAGTCACTGGTACGGTTCATCAAACTGTACTTAATACGCTTAACCTTGTGACGTTGGCGTTGATTGATAGGGGTGGGAAAGCTCGCGCTACAAAAATTTGCTATCCTGATGAGGCGTTTTACTCTCTGAAACAAGTCAACACTCCAGATTTTCACAGCAAAAAAATGAGGTTGAACGTTGATTACGCGAACCAGATTTTGGGACTTCAGATTTCTGCTGAGCGGATTGCAGAGTGTCTATTAACTGCTGGTCTCGGCGTAAAAAAGTTCGATGATGACAACATTTCTGTTCTTATTCCTTGTTACCGAGTTGATATAATGCATGTGGTAGATTTGGTTGAAGATATTGCTATTGCGTACGGATTTAATAATCTTGATCCGATTTGGCGTGAACTGCCTTCAACTGGCAATCTCCGGTTTGAGCAACGTCTGATTGATATTTCACGCGAGTTCATGGTTGGATTAGGATTTCAAGAGGTTTTAAATTACAGTTTGACGAACCCAGAGAACCTTTTTGACAAAATGAACACTGATAAAACGCGCATAATCAAAATTGCTAACCCTAAGGTCGTTACTATGTCGTGTTTGCGGAATTGGCTTTTGCCAAGCTTGATGGAGTTCTTAGGAAGTAATCAGTCGGTGGAGTTCCCACAGAAAATCTTTGAGTTAGGCACAGTTACGGTACTGGACGAAACACGAGAAACGAAGACACAAGATAAAGAAATGCTTGTTGCTGCTACAACACATCCAACTGCTAGTTTTACTGAAATTAAATCCGCTCTAGATGCGTTTTTCATGAATTTCGGTTTGGAGTGGCAGATAAAAGAAAAAAAGCATTCAAGCTTTATAGAAGGCAGAGTCGGCACAGTAAAAGTTAACGCCATTGATGTTGGCGTTTTGGGTGAGATTAATCCGCAGGTTTTGGAAGCTTGGAAGTTGGAAAATCCGGTAGCTGCTTTTGAAATTAACATTAGCAAAATAATTCAAGCCAAAATGGGAAAGTTAAAGAAATAAGAATAACAACTATGAAACAAATACGAAGAAAACAGCAAAATATCGAAAATTAGAATCATATGTCAAAGATCAAGTTCTAGTATAAAACTAAATTATTATTAAATCCTCATCAGTTTTGATCGCAATGATACTGGAGGCAATAGAGAGTTAGTTAATGGCGTCCAATAGGCAATATCTCAAATGATGCAATTATTATTTAGTTTATTTGCAAATAATTTGTTAAGTTGTTGTAGTTTCTCTTAATATTTTGCTTTTTTGTTCTAAATCCAAATTGTTGGCAGATTAACTATTTGCAAAATAGCCTATACGTAACTTAGTGCAAAAAGTAAAGTGGGTATATAATATAAATAAGTAAACTTGGAAGACTTTCTCCTTACCTTGCTTTAATTCTATGATTTTGTTCTAGAACAATTTTGTAAATGTTCTATTCTAGTAACTGGCATTTGGTTAGTTAAAAAAAATATTTACCTAACTTATGCTAACTGATTTGCCAGTTATTCTTCTGTTGGCTATTTCTTTTGATGCCATAAAGTAGCAAGGAGCTAGCAGACAAAATGTTAGCTGTAATCTATAATTGAAAGCAATTTTTTTCATAATACTCGGCTGATTAGACAGTGTTAAAAGTCTCGTTTTCATGGCACTGACTGCACATTCCATAATATGTTTCTGATTCTTTTCGGGATATTTTTCTTCCGCACCTTATACAGTCACAAATTGAACATTTTTCCCTCATTGAGAATCCCTGAGGTAAAGTTTTTCAAACAGCAGTTTTCGACCTTGAAGGTGATCTTCCCATTGTTTCCGATAGGTCCTCCATCGTTCAGCAGAAATCTTATTGTTGCTTCTGAGATGATTGATTAGCTGTATAAAATGGCTATATTCTTGTTGTTCCCAAGTAAGAGTCTTCTGCCCCTTCATTGGCAACCTTAGATTCCTCCTCCACAAAATGCTTCACGCAAAAACTAATCTTAGTTTTAAAATCGCATTTAGCTAAAGCATAACTGGGAGTCTTCAATCTCTCACCCTCAACTTTTTATCATCAAACATAGTAATAATTCTCCACTATATTTAATTTGCTAAATAGCAAGCTTTTCCGTAAAAAAGACCCATTGTCGGACCTTTTAACCAAAAGTAGTTGTAGATGTTTGCAAATAGAGTCTAAATCAATTTTTATTTATAAGGTTGAAAAAGAGTGATCTTAAATCTTGTTTTGCCTAAAAAACCTGTTTTTAACCTTTTATTCAACAAAAAAAGCATATATACCAGCTTATTTGCCCACTAATAGTAGGAGGTGGACTCATGCACTGCGAAGAAGAAGATTGGGAAGATGAAGAAGACTATGACTTTTGGGGAGATGACGAATAGGTGGTGTAGGGGTGCACTGACATAACAAGAGCTCAGAAAGAGGAGTAAAAACTGATGGGCAAGAAGAAGAAAGGTAAAAAAGGAAAAAAAACTGAATAGAAAATCTCAGCTCCACTTATATTAACTTCTGTTTTTTTATTTTGCCATCAAGTATTTTGTTGTTTCTTTGAAAATCAACATCACTCCAGCATAACTTCCATGCTTCTCCCATATCAGCACCAGTCTCCTTCAACAATTCCAGAAATACCGACATTTTTATTGTTGCTTTGCTTATCAATTGGTCTAATTCATTTTCTAACGGAATAAAGATGGGTTTATCTTCCCTCACAAATCGCGGCTTAATCCAACTGTACCCATTAAACTTCACATAGTAATCATAGGAATTCGCAAGCAAATCTTTGAAAGCTTCACTACATTGGTAAGTGCATATAATATTCTTTGTTTGTTCAGGATTATCTAAATTCGCAACTTTAGCCAACAGTTTAAGTCTCTTCATATAGGTCTTAGCAGTGCATTCTCTGATATGTTGCAGTAAATACTGATAGAAGCGGTGTGTGCAGTTAAAAGCGCGGGGTGTGGGATTCGAACCCACGCGGCCTTTCGACCACAGACTTAGCAGGCCTGCCCCATACCAGGCTTGGGGAACCCCGCAAAGGTAACCCTACTCATATTTTTCAGCAGTAGGTTTATTTTCTCTTCAACTAAGAATAGAGTCTAGACTCTCGGATATTTTTGTTTTCCGCATTTACTCAAAAGACTATAAGTGCATTTCCTTTTAAAGCAAGTATTCTCAATTCTTCGCGCTTTTCCTGCCAACGAGACCACTGCACGGGGAACCATACTCCTATTTTGAGCACTTTCAATTTAAATTAAAGTTTTGTGGAGAAAAGCAATTGAAGAACACTGTGATAAATAAATTGACGGTTCTTTTAGCCTGTCGGGTGTAAAATGGAAAGTTTAATAGTTGCCGCAAGTATAATATGACGTTCCATTTTGTGAAGACGAGTTCATTCAACAGGAACTTGATGGGAGAAGATTAGTCTGGTTTTCATTTAACCAGATGGAAAGCGATAATTAAGGAATGCTACAAAAAATGTTGTGGAAGTCACGAACTTCAAAAAAAATAGGTTTCCTCAGCACCTACCCTCCGAGGAAGTGCGGTATAGCTGTCTTCACAAGAGATTTATCTGATGCTTTGAATCTTTACGGTGATTCTGTCTCTTCAAAAGTAATTGCTGTAAATGAAAACAACGCTTCTTACTGCTATAATGAACGAGTTAGGTGGCAGATAAGACAAGACCACGTAGAGGATTATATCAAAGTAGCTAAAGAAGTAAATTCTTCAGATATTGATTTAGTTAGTATTCAACACGAATTCGGAATTTTTGGCGGAGAATGGGGTAGTCATGTTCTTTCTTTTCTCGAGACCTTGAGGAAACCGGCTGTAACAACCCTGCATACAGTTCAACCGGACCTTGAGGAGAAAGGGCTTAGAGTTCTAAAGGAAATAATTTCTCGTAGCAACGCAATTGTGGTTATGGCTAATGCCGCAACAAGGATTTTAGCAGAGCTGGAAGTTATTTCCAAAAAAATTAATGTTATACCCCATGGTTGTCCAGATATACCTTTGGTTTCGAGCAACGATGTCAAACCCTTAGTAGCGCTAAAGAACAGAATAGTATTGTGCACTTTTGGATTAATAAGTAGAAGCAAAGGCATTGAATATGCAATTCAAGCCCTTCCAAGGGTCGTAGCCCAACATCCTGAAGTAATTTACTTGATTATCGGGGAAACTCACCCTGTGGTAAAGAGGATTGAAGGCGAAAAATATCGTAGGATGCTTTTTGAGCAAGTTAAAGAGTTGGGGCTCGAGAATCATGTTAGTTTTCAGAATCGCTTCTTAAATAGAGCGGAATTGAACATGTTTCTTCAAGCCACAGATATTTATATAACGCCCTACCTTGGCGTGAATCAGATAAGTAGTGGGACATTGGTTAATGCCCTTGCAGCAGGAAGGGCTGTGGTATCTACTCCTTATCTTCATGCTAAAGAGGTTTTGAACAATAGGCGAGGGCTTTTATGCGATTTCAAGAGTTCAGCTTCAATAGCTGCTATGGTAGAAACCCTTTTGTCCAAAGAAAAATTGAAAAGTGAGACTGAAAAGAAAGCCTATGAATACAGCCGAAGTTTTATCTGGCCTAGAGTTGCAGAAGAATACTCACATTTATTTAATTTAATTTCAGAGCATAGAGTAGAGGGTTACCCAATTGAAGTTGCCGCCGCTGAAGCTTGACTTTATCATTTCTTTGACGGATGATACAGGTCTACTTCAACATGCAAAATTCGGAACTCCAAGGCGAGAAGAGGGATACACAACGGATGACAATACCCGCGCTCTTGTTGCTCTGACAAGGTATTTCCAGGAAAAAGGCAATTCAAAAATCGTTGACAAATTGATAGATACCTATCTGAGTTTTGTTTTTCACATGCAAAGGAAAAATGGTAAAATGCACAACTTACTTAGCTATGATAGGCGGTTCAAAGACTTTGAAGGCTCAGAAGACTGCATGGGACGGACGCTTTGGTCTTGTGGTTTAGTTGTAGGCAGTAATTTACCCCATGAGAAAAGGTTAATTGGTAAAGAGGTTTTCGACAAATTATTTCCCTGGGCTTTCTTCTTTAAATCGCCACGGTCAAAAGCCTTCACGTTAATGGGACTAAAGTACTACCAAGAAGCTTATCCGGAAGATCCAAACGTGCAAAAGAACATTAGGGAATTTGCTGAAAAACTTGTGGGACATTATAGAGCTGAACGTTCCAAAGACTGGCGTTGGTTTGAATCTTCTCTCACCTACGCTAACGGCAGATTGCCTCAAGCTCTATTTGAGGCTCATCAAGAAGACGATAAGAATTCTTCATTACAGACCGCTGAAGAATCAATAAATTTTCTACTAGAAGTGCAAATGGTCAACGGCACATTTGTGCCAATTGGCAATCGTGGATGGTATAAAAAAAGAGAGAAGAGAGCAATGTATGATCAGCAATCGATAGAAGCCGCCGTCATGACCGAGGCAGTATTATCAGCTTTTCGTGAAACAGGTGACGCCAAATACAAATTAATGGCTCTAGCAATTTTTAATTGGTTTCTTGGAAAAAACGCCCTAAAGCTGGCAGTCTATAATTCAGAGACTGGTGGCTGTTATGACGGAATAACCTCTGAAGGCTTAAACCTCAATATGGGTGCAGAAGCTATAGTCTGTTATTTGTCAGCTGCCTTGGAGATCCAATCGTTGCAACGCTACCACAGAACTTCAATAGTTTCACAAATTTAGGCTTTACTCCATAGGCAATTCTGGAAAATCGTATGGCTGACAAACTTACTTGAGATTTGCAAGCTATTTGTTGAAGGCTAATTCACAAAGCCTATATATGTTGCCAAATAGACAAAATCGTAGAATAACTGATAAAAGCTGGAGTTTGGGTAGAGGAGAATAAACATGCTCATGGTAAGACATGTAATGCTAAGAAACGTTGTTACAGCAGATACTCAAACGTCAATTAGGGCAGCTGTTAAAACATTACATGAGAAACATATAGGCTCTTTGTTAATAACTGATAAAGATCAGAAATGTGTTGGTATATTCACCGAGAGAGATGTGCTAAGAGTAGTAGCTCAAGACGTTGATTTGGATAGCCCAATCGAGAAAGTGATGACAAGCAATGTTGCTACAATCAGTGAAGAAGCTTCGCTTGAAGAAGCCAGGCGGCTAATAGTAACCCATGCTGTTAGACACTTACCCGTTGTTAACGACCAAGAGGAGTTAGTGGGATTACTTTCGGTCCGAAAATTGCTCGATGAGTTCTTTGGATTGCGGTCCTCAAAATATTGCTAGGAAAACGTAACAAATGAAACGCTATGATGGTAATCCAATTCTTCAGCCAATAGCCCAAAATCCGTGGGAATCCAAACTTGTTTTCAACGCAGCGGCTATTTTACTTGAGAATAAGATTCACATACTCTACAGGGCGATTGGGAATGATAGCGTTTCTAGATTGGGATACGCAGCAACTTCAGACGGGTACACCATCAATGATCGTTTATCTACCCCGATTTTTGAACCCAATGGTGAAGTAGAACAGCACGGGTGTGAGGACCCGAGACTTTCTATTTTCGGAGAAAAGATGGTCATGGCTTATACTGCTTTATCAGAGCATGACCATGGGCAACTTCCTCAAATATCTTTAACTTCGATTGTAGTCAAGAAATTTTTAAGCAAATCTTGGGATTGGAATGAACGATTGTTGCCTTTTAAAGGCATAAGAAACAAAGACGCGGTACTTTTTCCAAGAAAAATTAACGGCAAATATGTTATGTTTCATCGTATTGAACCTGACGTCTGTGTAGCCTACTCGGACGATCTTAGACGATGGTATGACATTAAATCTGTTTTCGGACCTAGAATTAAAAGTTGGGACAGCTGGAAAGTAGGTGCAGCCGGACCGCCAATCGAAATCAACGAAGGATGGCTAATGATCTATCATGGCGTGAGCTTCGAAAAAGTTTATTCTCTTGGCGTAGCATTGCTCGACAGGAACGAACCGGAAACGGTTTTGCATCGTTCTGAAATACCCATTCTTTTTCCAGTTGAGGACTATGAACGTTTCGGGAAAGTGCCGAATGTTGTATTCAGCTGTGGCAATATTTTCATCGATGACAAAGTACTAGTTTATTATGGAGCTTGCGATAGCGTTTTGTGTGTGGCAACCTACGACATTGCCGAACTATTGCCCAAGAAATAGACTCCTGAAAATATTATTATAGGATGGCTAATTTTCAATTCAAAGAGAAGTGCAGAAGCGGTTTAAGAAAAGTCAGACCAGAAACTGATTAAAGTCTATCACATCATCTCCTATGGCAAGTATTTAACTAAAACTTCAGATCTTTTTTAGCAATTCGCAAAGAGCCCAAGGTCATTGGAGTATAATAGTACAAACATATAAGGGATGAAATACTTTTATTATTTGAACTCCAGTCTCTTTTTAGGGGGAGGAGGTGAAATGAGAAACTACTCTCTGCTTAGATTCTTCATCCAGCATGCGAATTTAAGAAAAGGAACGAATAGGTTGGACGTGGTCATTCGCAATGATGGGGATGAAGTGTTACGAAACATAATACTTCTTTTAAGCCCACTAGACGAAGAAACCATATCAGTTGAGAGAAGCAAGCAATTCATTCATGCGTTGATGCCCGGAAAGGATACAAATATTGGCTTTCAAATTTCACTGAGGGCTAGTTGCTTAGTATTTTTCTCAGCAACTGGGTTTGGTAACGCCGATGATTGTTTTAGCGCAAAATCTTTGCCCATAAAATTGATTGTTGAAGATGTAACTCACAAGGATATTCTTGCATCATAAAAGCTGAATTTTAAATGTGCGTTTATCAGCTCTCCGTACATTCTAGTTAAAAATATTTCATTTCTTGAGTTCTACTTCTGTCTTTTCCTGATATATGTTGTTGATGGAAATATTGGTTATAGCTAATTTGTGGGACAGTATATTCATTGAGGCGCAGAAGCGGTTTTGATGTGCCTTTCACGCCCGGAATATGAGGGGGATATAGAATAAACAAGATATACACGTATTTCGGTTTTAAGAATGGGAAGTTGGTTTCGGTGTTGCAGAGCGTAAATGGTGATGTGAAAAAAGCAGTAGATTGTAACTATTACGTCACAGAACCTTACGAAGTTGAAAAGCAAATAGAGGAATGGAAAAAAGAGAAGTCAGAAAAAGAATGAACCCAATTGCCATTTAATTACAAGCGGTTGTGTTAATTGACATTGCAATTGGATTCTGAGGCATGCAATGGCGCTTTCAATGTTATATGTTTGATGAATTTCAGAAACAACTGATTTTACAATTCCATAATTTTCAACATTCAAGATTAATCAAAGTTTAAGAGAAGAACACATTTTATTCTCTTTTCAAGAATATCTCTTTGCCAACTTTTCTGAAGTTTTTTCCTGAATCATGAAGTAGTGGATTTATCTCATCCAATCCGCCTTTTTCTGCTTCGGCATAAACAACTTTGCCAACAAGGATTATGTGGTCCCCCTCATATTCCAGAGATTTAATCAGCTTGCATTCTAAGACTGCTCTAGCTTCTCTTATCCTTGGGACCTTGACTTTTCGTGATTTCTCTGCATGTAAACCATATTTTTCCCAAAGCTTATCTCCAGGTTTATGGCTTTTTTCACAGCTAACTGCTTGCTGACCAAAATCCTCCGAAACAACACAGACTACAAATTCACCAGTCTTTTTTGAGTTGATATAACTCAATTTGTGTTTACCGCCAATACCCACTCCAATTAATGGAGGATTAAAGCTGAGAGGAAAGATCCAAGAATAAGGTGAAGAATTCAATTCGCCCTTTTCATCCAATGTATTTACCAGAACTGTCAATCTAGGAGAAATAAGCTTAACTGACTCTAGAAGTGGAACGCTAATCACATTATCACCATCATTCTTTAGGACGTAAGTAAAGATAAAATCGGAAAAGATAAATCTTGATCTTTAACGTCTAAAGGTGAAAAAAACAAACCATACTTAGCTAGGAGAACCCAGGACTGGAACTATGCTTCATTTTTTAGCGTTTCCTGATTAAATTCAGGTCGCAGGCAATCCTTTATTAAACAATGAATTTGAAGCTTTTTGGAAAGCATACAAATCCAAAAATTCAATAGGGCAGTTTTCATAAAATTGAGAGCACAACAAGGCTTGGGGAACCCCGCACATGTTTCATATACTGCCGTAGTTGTTTTTGAGTCTTCGGATAATTCTATGTTGACTGCTATTTGTGTCTTTTTATCTACCTTGCAGGGTCTCCGCGATTATTCCGTCTTCTAATAGAATTTGTCTCTGAGCGTAGTCAGCAACATCTTGTTCGTGAGTGATAACGATTATTGTTGTTTTTGTTTCTTCATGGAATTTCTTGAGCAAGTCCATAACTTGTTTGCCTGTTCCAGAGTCCAAATCGCCTGTGGGTTCATCAGCAAATATCACTGCTGGACCGTTGGTTAATGCACGAGCAATAGCTACACGTTGCAATTGTCCACCGCTCAATGTGGCAGGAAACTGCTTGGCTTGATAATTGATGCCAACACCCTTCAATAGGTTCTCTATACGTTCCTTCAACTCCTTACTTAATCCTGCTAAATCTGCTGGTAAAGCTACGTTTTCGCGAGTGTTGAAATGAGGTAGCAAAGCGTAACTTTGGAATATGAACCCCATCTCTAACAAGCGAGCTTTTGATTTTTCAGCGTCATCCATTTTGTGAAGGTTTTTTCCGCGAAATAGCACTACGCCTTGGTCAGGGCTATCAAGACCTGCCATGCAGTTCAGCAAGGTTGTTTTTCCCGCTCCAGAGTTGCCCACAATCGCCACGAACTCGCCTTCTTTCACATCAAGGCTAACGCCACGTAGTGCGTAGACTGTGGTTCGTCCAAGATTATAGTTTTTTGACAATCCTCGAACGGTAATGATACTGTCTTCTGCTACGCCAGTTACATCAATTTTTTTCGTAGTGAAAATTTGCTTGCTAAACCCAAAGTAAGGAATGTCAGCGCCGAAAAAGTCTGACCACATTTTTAGAAGTTCAGCTTCAACAAACAAATCAGTGCTTAACTCCGCCATAGGTAACAGCGCATTTTTGAATGCTTCATCCGACTTTAAGATTTTGATCCCGTTTTTGTGTGGATCCAAGTAGTCGCGTAGGTGAATTTGGCACTCTTGCAGTTTACTGTGGACTTCTCGCAGCAGCGTTTCTCCATACTTAATGTCTTCTATCATCTCTGCTATGACCTTGTTCATTTCCATGGAGCCATTCTTGAAGTTGTACAGAGTAAGCGTTTCACATGGAAGCTGGAATAACTTGAAAATTCTAGAAATTAAATTGTCTATGTCTTGTAGGGCACTAAGTTTTGCTGCTAAGATCCTGAAAAACAGTTCTAGTTTCTTCTGCAATTTTGGATTAGTTGTTTTATAATGCGTTCCTTCAACGCCAAGTTTCAGTCTTTCAAGTACACGATCCAACTCTCCAAGGCGTGTGATAGTAGGTTTCAAAAAGACGGCAAAAAAGTTTGCAATAAGCAATTTATCAACCAGCTCGGCTACGTTTATCTCGCCTTTTACAGCTGACCCTGAGAAGACGGCTGAATCAAATCCTGAAAGGAAGAAGCGGTATTGTTGGTTTTCCATGAAATCCCATATAGTCACGTAGCTTTTCAACTGGATTTCGCGGTAGCTTGCTGGCAACTTCTTGATTATCTTCTTTAGTTGCGAATCAAAATGTTTTACAAGGTTCGGATCAATCTCTTTTATGAAATCCTTAACGATCTTGGAAGTTTCCCGCAGTTCTTGATTGTTTTTAAGCTGTTGTTTTAGTCTAGACTCGGTTGATACGTAATATTTCATAAAGCGTTTGTATACGCGCCCAGTTTCCATCTCTTCAACAGTTTTGTGGTCTGGAACGCGGTTTTTCTCCCCAGATAGTACTATGAAGGAATTTAGTTCTTGACTAAACATTGCTTTTCTAGATGCGTGTAAGGTCTTTCGGCAGTCAGCAACAAGCTTCTTTTGCAGCTTCGCGTTTATTGCCCTTAAAGGCTTATCTATTAATCCCGCCGCGTAAACCTTCATTCCGTTTCCTCCGATGAGTTAAAGGGCCCTTGTTCAACGCCAGAAATTTTTCCATCCGTCATGTGGATAATATAATCGCATTTTTCGGCAATCCAGCGGTTATGGGTGACTAGCACCAAGGTTTGGCGGTTGATTTTGTTGATTTGGCGAAACAGGTTCATAACGTCAGTGCTTGTTGTAGAGTCCAAGTCGCCTGTAGGTTCATCGCCGAGAATGATCGCTGGTTCTGATATCAGGGCGCGAGCTACAGCCACTCTTTGCTGCTGACCCCCCGACAGCTCTGAAGGCAAGTGGTACAGTCTGTCGCCCATTCCCAGTTCTCTTAGAAGCATCTTAGCTTGTTCGCGGGCTACTCCTGCTTTCATACCTTTCAGCAGTAGCGGAGTTTCTACGTTTTCCACAGCCGACAAGAATGGAAAAAGATTAAACATTTGGAATATAAAGCCGATTTTATCCCTGCGGAAAGCAGTCATCTTTCCGTCTGTAAGCGCAGCGGTGTCGATGTTGTCAATTATTATTCTTCCTTTTGAGCGGCGGTCCAAATGACCTATCATGTTTAGAAGAGTTGTTTTCCCGCAACCTGAGGGCCCCATAATAGCCATCATATCACCTTTTTGTACAGCAAGATCTAATCCTCTGATGGCGTGTACCTCGTTTGATTTTCCTTCATTGTAGCGTTTGTGTAATTCAGAGATGATCAAAATTGACTCTTTCTTTTCTTCGGTACCATATTCTTCTTTTTTCATATCTTTTATCACCGTCATTTTTTTTATCCTACATACCTTAGGGCTTCGGCTGGCGGAATTCTTGATGCGAACCAGCCAGGAATTGCTCCCGCGGTTATTGCAATCAACGTGATGAAGCCTAAGTATATTCCGAGTTCGTTCCATGGAATAACCAGCGTAGCGCCTTGCATATTCGCGAAGCCAACGCTTATTAGAATGCCGTTGGCAACTCCAATAGCTAAGCCAATTATGCCTAGAACCACAAGTTCCAGCAACACTGATAGCATAACTTGGCTTCTTGGGAAGCCAATTGCTCGCATCATCCCGATTTCACGTTTTCTCTCTGAGACGTTGCGAACGGATATCACTGCCATGCCAACTGCGCCTATGACAAGTCCAAATGTGACGTATATCTGCAGGAATGAGACTACGCGTTGAATCATTTCTAGAGACTGCTCGATTTTTGAGTAGAGCACTGTGGTGCTTGCAACGTAAAAGTTGTCTTCAGTCAGGCTTCGGTAGCCTTCACCATCTGTGTTGGTGTATTCTTCGATAGCTTGAGCGATTGATTGGATTTGTGGATCATCCATTGCATAGGTAGTTTTGATTAGGAACTTGTTATACTGTTGAGAAGATCTGGATGTAGAGGTTTCGCCATCAGCTTGTGCTAAGAAGCTGGTTTGGTTTGCCCAATATTCATTCAGGTATATGTTTCCTAGGGCGTCGATGATGTTAAACTCGTCTCCGCTTAAGAAGTTGAAAGAGGATAATGGGAAGCCTCCTGCTCTTTGAGAGTCTAATCGCCCCGCGATAGTGAATGCTTGGTATACTGGCAATCCAATTTCGGAAGTGTTCATTGGTATCCAAACTTGCATACCTAAAGGCAAAATGAATGAGTCGGTGAACACAACGGGGTTTTCGATGACACTATCATTTTCGTCTCGCAATACAGCAACGCCTTCTAATTCATTCCCAGCATATCCTCTGAAGGATGTGAAGTCTATATCGCTTGGGTCTCTGTCCTCTGACATGATTTCTGACATGGAAACATTGTAAGCCGACATTGTGTATGATGGGTCAAAGAACTTTTCCCAGGCAATTTTGGACATTTCATTTAGTTGTATATCTCCTATTTCTGATGCTAGTAGCTGGTTTACGTCGTCTGGAAAGCTACTTAGGTAGAAGTCGTAACGCCAATTTTGATCTGTTTCGTTTCCTCGGATTTGTCCACTGGTAAACTCGCCATATCCTATAGGTAGCAAGTCTGTTTGAAAATCGAAATCTGATGAATATGGATCAGCTAGGGCTAGGTACCTAAGGTAATCTGTAGCTGAACGATAAGTTTTAAAACCAATTACATCAGTAATATGGCTGTCAATTTTGTACAGTTCTTCTACGTATGAAAGGTTAGCTATGTTTGCTTCTGGCTTGTTCAGGGATATAATGAGGTCTACTCCTCTTGAATCTTGCTCTGTTTCGACTATCGAGCTTAAATTTGTCGGCACCAGAGTTGCAACAGTGACATTCAAAGTCAGTATAACAGCAAAGATTGCGAAAGTCAGCGTAGAGCGTGTCTTATGGGAAGAAATGAGTGCTGGAGCTATTTGCCCTACTCCTTTTAGTCCCCTAATTTTGACCAAGAACGATCGTAAAGTTCTCATTAGCGGTGGGAGATTCACTGAAACTAGTAAAACGGAGCCAACCATTATTTCCATAACTCCAATTATTAAAATATCGGGCGCTAAACCTGAAATGTCTGGTATCCACTCGCCCATAGCTATTATAAACAGGAAAGCTGGTGCAGCCCACACGGCGAATGCAGTGATGTTTAATGCCTTCACGCGGCTGATAAAACGTGAAAGCACCATACCTATGCCGGAAAACAACAAGCCTGCACCAATCAGAATATTTCGCCATTCGTCCAGGGTATTCCATCCTTCAACAAGCCAGATGGCTTCATAGCTTTCGTCAATGATGCCGTTAATTAAAAGAACAAACCAGCCAGTTATGATAGCCAAGATTCCTAATAATACCAAATTGCGACCGGATTTTTCTTCAAAACTAACTTTGATGCCCCTCAATGCTTCTACAATATTAACTCGAGAGGCTCTTAGAGCTGGCAAGATGCCGGTTATTATACCAAGGGCTACCCCGATAACGACTGCCAAAATCACAACTTGTTCCGAAACAATTGGCTGAACACTGAGGTCCCCTGTTCCAAACAAGTTTACAAGGTAAACAGCCACAGTCTGCCCAAACGCTAAGCCTCCAACTAAGCCAAATATACCCCCGAGTATTCCTTGAAACACGTTTTCTACAAGCATGGACAGGGCTATTCCTCGACGGTTCTCGCCGACAGCTCTCATAACACCAGTTTGAAATTCTCGATCCTCTACATTCATTAGCTGAACATTCGTGATAAGCAAAACACCTGTTGTCATAATCAGAAGTCCCAACGCTGTTAGCATGGTAGATAACAACGTCATAATTATATCTGCGACGCTGAAAAAGGTTAATCGTGCAGAGCTAATACGATATATTTTCTCTGAGTTCCCTGTATTGGGGTTTATGGTTTCTGGAATAGTCGCCTCTACAATATCTACCTGTTCTTGAAGGTATTCTTCACTTATTTCTGATATGAAATGGTCTGTTTGGAGAGCAACCAAATAAGCTGAAATGCGGTTAAGTTCTTTTTCGCGATCTTGCAGACTCAACCACTGCTGAAGGTGCTCTAACCTAAGCACTGCTCCCGAATATTGCGACCCTATTCCAGGACGTTTAGAATCAAAAATTCCTACTACTTGCAGTTCAGTTCTTTCGATTTTCGATAAATAAGAAATGACAGGTTTTGAGGTTTCAAAAGCGATTTCAGATATCTCGATACTTGCAGGCATCCCATCGGAACTAGTAACTACAAGAAACGCGTCGCCTCTTAGAGTTCTGTTGGCATAAGGTGCTAAATCAAACGGCGAATTCAAAGTATCCAAATCTACAGGTAACGATGTATCTTCCAAGTTCGTAACATTAAAATTGCTTCCGTCATCCAGCGAAAATTGCATCAATACTTGGATATTGCTTGTGCCCGTAGCTGTTATGTTGATGTGGTCAAAGTTCGACAAACTAAATTTAGAGATATTCATTTTGTAAAGAGCAACTATACTAGGTACAAAACCTGGAAAAGGACTCTGCTCGAGTTCAAGAGAAAGATTAGACGAAGAGCTGTTTAGGACATACTCAACACTAGTGAAACTTGTCTCTACTATCCAATCAGATAGCGATATTGTTGGGGCCTCCACAACTGTTCCTGTTACGTTTGTAAACTCAGTGGTAAAATTTGTTGGTAGAAATGCTACTTCAGTCAGACCTAATTTCTTTGCTTGTTTACTTGACAAAAGGACGCTAGTGTTACTTAATAGAAGAACATTGAGATCCATTTCATTTCCAGTTTGCCAATCATAAAAAGAACCAAACACCTCTGGAAAATCAGTCAAGATTCCAGCAAGCTCAACTGACTCATCAAACTGGGAACCCAGCATCGCAGGCACCTGCATTAATAGTTCAGGCATTATTCCCACTGCCGATGAAGCTAAACCACTAATTATTTCTGCGTCAGCCGCTGTTAGGTAGCCACCAGTGGTGGAGTTATATAGGCGGAAATCAACTTCTCCTTCACTTTGAAGTAGACTTGTGAGGAAAGCGTTTTCCAACGTGTCAGTAGTAATTTGAATACCTACCAGCAAGGTTACGCCAAGAGTCACTGCTAGAATTGCACTCAGATTTTTTGTTTTCCGTCTCAATAATGACCTCGCTGCTATCATTAAACTCGATTTCAAACCCACTCTATAAACACCCTTATTTCTTTAAATACGATCTAAACTTGACTTTTTGATGTTACTGCCTTTCCCCGGGAGGTATTTTTTTCGCGTATTCCTCTCACTATCTCTTCAAGGTCGTCAGCACATCTATTCAGGATTCTTTCAATTTCCTTTGAATCTTGCTCCGTTATCTTACAATTTCTTTCTGCACGAAGGTCTAGAAACGTCTTAACAACTCTTTGTGCTGGTTCTCTTGTTTTGGCAAGAATCTTTTCTTCATTTGGATCAAACTGGAACCTGCCAATAAGCAGTGGGACAAGAAATTCCAGCTTATTTAACATTTTTTGTCCGAGGGCTATCTGTTTTTCAAATAATTCCATTCCTTTATTTGTAAGCGCGTATCGTTTAATTCCTAGTTCTTCGCCGTGTATTTCGCTAGTGAAACCTTTATCTTGTAAAGATGCTAAAAGCGGGTAGACTGAACCTGAGCTGGGTATCCACCTTCCACCGGTCTCTTTCTCAATTACTTCAACTATTTCTACTCCGGACATGGATTTCTTAGCGAGCATATTTAGGACTAGAAAACGTAGAAGTCCTCTTGGAACGCCGCTTGCTCGCTTTGTCGATCTCTCAACCAAAATGTCACCAGCGATATCGCCAAAGACATCACTAGCGACATATAAACATTATGCATAAAGATTCCAGAATTATTGACAACATTACGCCTGCTACAAATTCTCACTCTTAAGAAATCTAGTTCCAATCAAAAGGCAAATAACTTTTAGCTTTTACATGTCAACAATCCTTTTTATTCCCCGATAAGAACAGAACAGCAGGTGAAAAATCAGGTGACAACGCCCTCATTAAGTGACACAGTAAAGCGTACATGTAACTCTTTGAAGTTTGGAGCAATGAAACAAGTCACAGACTACGAACAGAGGTTTTCATCTTTCAAAAGCCTCTACGATGAGTTACTTGCAAATCTCATAAAACAAGGTTTCATTTCAAAAGAAGCATTTGAAACCGCTGCGGAGTTCTTCGGTTCTACAGCTGTTCGCTTCGCAGGTATTGACGGCACTTTGTACTCGCGACCACTTTTTGACATGGTGATTTTTTTCGGTGGTGCTTACGCATCAACAGGCACCATTAACTTTTCTGAAAAAAGGGTGCCTCGAGTTACCTATGACTCTAGAACCATGGAGAAGAATATGGGTATATCCAGCGTAGTGCCCATTTACATCAACGAAATCCCAGAGGTAGACCACACGTTTTCCTCGCAAGAAGAGCCCAGTGAAATTAACCCTTCGAAGCCTGTAACAGATGAAGAAATAGCTAACAACTCGATGATAGCCAACGCTATAATGGCTTTCAGCGAATACTACCTTGCTTACAAAATCGCATCAGACTCAAAGAAAAATACCCAAATACTTCTCATGGATCGAAGTCTATCCACAGAACGTGCAAGACTCCTTTATGAAACCAGAAAAACAGACTTTTGGAATGCTAAAAGCACACTCCTAGGCTATTCAACCAGTAAGGATGACAACCCAATTGATAAAAATGATTTAGCTCTTGCTCGGCAACATGTGTGCAACCAGTCATTGTCTTTGCCACCTCCGAGAGCAGATTATCTGCGATACGCAGTATCTTGCTTGGCTGAGCAGAAACGACTGTTAAGCTTGGAACAAATTTTAGCAGATCTAAGCATAGCAGACAAAAAACGGGCAACTAGAGTAGAACGCGCCGTTAACAACTTGACTAGCAGGCAAATCCTAACAGAAACCCACGGTGTTTACACCTTGAATCATAAATACATTTCAAGCTGGGATCGTATAAAAAAAGTCACCGTTGATGTGGGCGATAGGCTTTTCTTTTCCAAAAATTTGGAAGTTGAAAACTCGAGTTCCATGAAAATATTCAAGAGCGGCAAGGAGTGCTGGCTAACAACGCTTGATATATTTTTTCTAACGTTGTTTACGCTTGAAATGCTTATGGAAGAGTGCTGGCGAAAAAATATCTTGCTAATAGGGATTACAAAGGACACGGCTGCAAGAGATTTCAAACGACAGTTAATTCCCATTCTGTTCAACGAAAACTTGCTTAAGACAACCATGCAAGGTAACGCGCTTCAAGTTCTTCCGAACACGGACCGTATGATACTTCAATCTGTAAGCATCTTTAACATTGAAAAGGTTAAGCCGCCATGGAGTCTCATCGAGTACGACTCAGCCTTCAGAAGCATTTTAATCGACAGAGAAAGCCGTAAGGGCTATGTTTCGGGCGCCATAAAAAACAAAATAAGCCTAGAAAGAACGTTCTTGAAAACTTATGTTCAGCTGAGTCAAGCTAAGACGGATCCGATGCTTAGAAGCAACGTGCTATTGGTAGACCGTTTAGCTTATCCTGACTACGACTTGAAACAAGAAAGCACCGTCCAATTCATTAACGAGTTAAGTGACGGTACAAAAGAGCCTATAGAAAGCCTGCTTTACATTGATAAGACAATTCCTAACAAGCTGCAGAATCTTCTTATGAGCATATTGGTGGCAATGTCTCCGGTGAACATTCCGGAGGCCTTTGGTCATAACAAAGCGCTATTTATAGCGGACAAAATTGCAAAGTGGAATTTCAATCAGTTCAAGTGCATAGTGGATACAACAGCTACTTGGATACTCAATAATCATAAATTACGAAAATTCATATTCTACATGAGCACTTTCAGAGAGAGGCGAGCAAGTATTGAACAGGCGAGAAGAGAAAGCCATTAACCAGCGTTGCTTCACGGATTTCGATGGAAAGTTCCGTGCACGCCTTGCCAAGGTTATTCCACGTTTTTTCGGTGGCACCGCAGATTCAAAAGTTACAGGCACAAGTGCCCGCTACCAGTGCAGAGTTAAAATTGAGTATCAAAAAGACTTAATGGGTTTGTTAGAGGAAGGCATGCTTTTAGCAGTGCGTAACTTTAAGCAGGCTGACGAATTGACGAAGCGATATACATTGATGGAAATCAGCCGTGTATGGCCTGAACATTTCGGGCTACGAGGTTTAGGCGATCATGGATATTATCCAATGCAGTTTGAGATTATTGAGCAAAGCGAAGGAGATTGGCAGACGGATGATACTTCGACCATGATGATTCAGATAGATGCAATTCCGATAAATTACGATTTGGTTTTGAACCCTAGCGGGGCATTCAAGTTTCTCAGGGGTTTCTCCTACCCAGTTGTGGGAAGCCACGCTTACCTGCTAAACAGCAACATGATAAACTACATGTATAACAAAAAGATAACAGACCAACTTGGGGTAGATGCAACCTGTACCATAGAAGACGCTCGAGTTGACCCTCGCTTGGGTCTTGTTAAGATGTTTGAGGCAAGCAGGACTGTTATTCCTATTCACGTGGATTTCGAGAAACTCGTTAGATACCACTTCGGCATTTTCGCCTTTACGGGCGGTGGAAAAAGCAATTTGACCTCTAACATTTTAAGGCGTATTTTGATGCACACGGGCAAAGAGAATACGAAGATTATTCTTTTCGACATAAGTTGCGAATATGTGTTTTTGTTGCTTGACTTGCTTGCCGACCCTACGTTATCATCGAAAATCGTGTTGGAGCACCGTCTCGACTCGGTGAAAAAGCTTTTCAACTCTGTAGTAAAGCCACGAGATTATGAAGAGGATGAGCGGGTTGAAAAGGGTTTAAGGCGGGTTATTGAGCAGGGGAAATTGACGTATTACACAAAGCCTAAACAAAAAGTGCCGAAGTATCTTCAGTTTCTAGACGAGTTGTCTGCGCAGCGGAAAGAGAATGTTGGAAAGCCACATTACATGAACGCCATTGACAAGATTCATGACGCCGTATTAGAGTACATGGACGATAAAGGTGTAAGCGAAGGACAAGAAGTTAGCGAAGCGTTCGTGCAACACATAGATACAGTTGCCCGGGAAGCAGTAGAGCAATTTCGAGTTCACGATAAAAGTGGCTTGTACGCGTGGGCAACCACTCGAACCACTATTCTGGACATCATTAAGAGGAGGCGTGATAAGGAAAACGAGGAGACAGGCGGATTAACAACCGAAAAAATCCGCGATCTGGTAGAAGATAATACTACTCGTCTTATATGCCTCTCCATATCCGACCCTTACAGCATAAAAGAACTAGCAATAACATTAACACAAGAGCTGCTTTCCCGAAGAAAACGCAACTTTAGGGTGAAACCATATATCCTAATGGTTTTCGACGAAGCACAAGAGTTCATCCCAGCCACAGGCGACTCAGGTGGAATAGACAAAAAATGCAGCCGACAAGTAGAAACACTGCTGAGGCAAGGACGAAAATATGGTTTAGGCATCTGCATCTCTACCCAGCGCATAGCCAACTTGAACACTAATGCATTGCAACAGTTACATACTTACTTTGTAGGCACACTACCAAGACCATACGACCGTCTATTGATAAGCGACACTTTCATGATCGACAAAGGCATACTAGAGAAAACGCTGGAGTTCGCACCAGGTGAATGGTTACTATCCAGCTACATCGCCACGGGAATAGAAAACGTACCAATATTTATCAAAGCAGACAACGCAGAAAAAGAAATAGAGAAATTCCTTTCCCATACTGAATAGAAAAAATACAATAAAAACCCACAAAAAATGTTAGTTTAAAAAAAAGAAAAATTGCAGCGTCTAAGCTGGTTTGAATGTTTCACCGCACTTCTTGAGTAAGTGTTTCCACCGTTCATCAGTAATGTGTTGAACTTCTTCCAGTAGCTGCTTGCCTTCCGGTTTAAACATGTGTCTAAATCTTCCTTGGCCCTTCAAGTAATCCGATACTGGCTTCTTCCTCTGCGGTGCAAGGGCAACAAGCTTGCTTGGTGTGGATAATCGGCACTGACCGTTCACTGACTCCCAAATAGGGAATACACAAGTTTCTACAGCTAGTTTCGCGTAATCAATAGACCTCGCAGGGTCACTTCTCCAACCCCTTGGACAAGGCGCAAATACATGCAGAAACGCTGGACCATCAACCTCCAATCCTTTACGAACCTTCATTATTAGATCCTTCCAATAGTACGGTGAAGCAGTAGCTACATAAGGCATACCGTGCGCCACCATGATGTCTGCAATAGGTTTCTTGTACTCCAATTTTCCTGGTACCACGTTACCTGCTGGCGAAGTGGTTGTTGCTGCACCATGTGGAGTTCCGCCACTTCGTTGAATGCCTGTGTTCATGTACGCTTCATTGTCATATAGCACAAATAGGAAGTCATGACCTCGCTCCACCGCACCAGAAAGCGCTTGAAAGCCTATGTCAAAAGTTCCACCGTCTCCTGCAAACGCGATAACATCCACATGTTCCTGACTTATTCTGCCTTTCTTTTTCATTACTTTTAAAGCCGCTTCTATGCCTGAAGCGTTCGAAGCGGCAGTTTCGAAAGCAGTGTGCAACCAAGGAACGTCCCAAGAGGTATACGGGTAAATCGATGATACCACTTCCATGCAACCAGTTGCTTCAGTCACAATTGTAGGTCCTCGCGTAGCTTTCATAATTAATCGAAGTACAGTCGCAGGTCCGCATCCTGCGCACGCCCTATGCCCTGCCAAAAACAAATCTGGCTTTTCAGCTATTTCTTTTGCAGTAAATTTCCATTCTTGACTAGTCATTCTCTTTCCCTCCTTTAACCTCTCAATCCTAAGTATTGTATTGGAGCATCAACATGCCCAGTCTGCAATATACTCTGCAGATTTTCGTAGATGCTTCGCATCTCACTGGGGCTCGTGTCTCGTCCACCTAAACCATAAATGTAATTTACGACGTAAGGGCGATTAACTGTCTCGTAAAGTAAATGACGAACCTCATGGAAAACTGGACCACCATTTCCGCCAAAACTCAAGGATTTGTCCATTACAGCCAAAGCCTTCACGTTTGCAAGTGCACTTCGAATATCTTCGACCGGTAATGGCCTGAACGTGCGAATTCGAAGCAATCCAGCTTTGACACCTTTTCGCCTGAGATCATCCACAACTGTCTTCATAGTCCCCGCTGTTGAACCCAAACAAATTGCCGCGATTTCAGCATCTTCAAGGCAGTACCCTTCAACCAAGCCGTTGCCGTAGCTTCTCCCGCTTATCGTCGCGTATTCTCTGTTCACCTGTTGAATAACTTTAGCCGCGTGTTTCATAGCTTCTTCCTGTTGCCTCTTGAATTCAAAATAATAATTCTGCAAAGCGATAGGGCCCATGGTCATTGGATTTGCTGGGTCAAGCCTGAAAGGCGCAGTTTTGCCTTCGTGCGTAAGCACATTAGGAAACTTGCGAATCCCAACAAACTCTTTGACAGCTTCGTCTGGAAGAGTCTCCACGTTCTCAAGCGTGTGGCTAAGCGTAAACCCGTCCAAACCCACCATAGCAGGCAGAAGCACCTCAAAATTCTCAGCGATTCGAAACGCCTGAATTATCGAGTCATAAGCTTCTTGAGCGTTTTCAGCGTACATCTGAATCCAACCACTGTCTCTTTGCGCCATGCTGTCAGAATGGTCCCCATGGATGTTAAGCGGTGCAGACAACGCGCGGTTTGCAATGGCCATAACAACAGGTGCCCGACAACCCGAAGTTACGAAAAGCATTTCATGCATCAAAGCCAAACCAGCGGATGCGGTGGCAGTGAACGTTCTGGCACCTGTAACAGAAGCTGCAAGCGACGCGGCCATAGCAGTATGCTCAGACTCAACACAGATAAACTCGGTTTCAACTTCACCGTTAGCTACGTACTCGCTGAACTTCTCAACAATGATTGTCTGCGGTGTTATCGGATAAGCCGCTACGACATCCACATCTGACTGCTTCACAGCGTAAGCAACCGCTTGGTCCCCAGCTAAAGCCATTATTTCTTGCTTTACCGTTTTTTGCATTTTATTTTGACTCCTGTTCAAGTTTCATTGTTATCGCGTCAGTTGGGCACTGAGTGGCGCATATTCCGCAACCTTTACAGAAATTGTATTCAAATTCTATATCTCCTTTTTTCGGGTTCCAGAGTATAGCTCCATCGGGACAAAAAAGCACGCATAATACACAACGAGTACACTTTTCTAGGTCACGTATGGGTGTGAACGTTTTCCAATCACCAGTTAAAAATCCGACACTCGATTTTGAGCAGACTCCAGCGGGAGCGATTTCCATCCAGTTTTTTTCTTGTTTTGTCATTCTTGTTTTGCCTCGGTATATGCTTGTTTAATTACGGCCAAGTTTTTCTCCGCCAAATCAGGTCTGAAGCGTTCTTTAAGTGTTATCTCTATACTATCTAACGAGACTAGGTTAGTTGCCTTGGCTACCGTTCCAAGCATGGCGGTGTTGGTTATTGGCATTCCCAAGATTCTCAGTGCAATTTGCGTTGCAGGTATGGTCCAAAGTTTTCCCTTCTCAGTTTTCAAGGTTTTTCTGACTTCTATAGGTTCATCAGCAGAATTGATTATTATTGTCCCATTTTCGTTAACTCCTGAGGTTACTGGAACAGTCTTCAGCAGAGTAGGATCTAAAACGACAACTACATCTGGCTCATAAACAGCGCAGTGTATCCTAATTGGTCTATTGCTTATGCGCGTGAAAGCTGTTACCGGAGCACCCATCCTTTCAGGACCGAACTCTGGGAACGACTGGATGTATTTACCTTCATATATTGCTGTTCGCGCCAGAAGCTCACTGGCTGTCCATGAACCTTGTCCTCCTCTGCCGTGCCACCTGACCTCAATAATATCTTTCAAATAGTTTTTTCTCCCATTCCATTTTTGACAATAATAGGCGATTACATTCATATACGTTTTTCTTAATCGCGTCATACTGTAAGCCAAGTTCCGATGAACACTAATGCTACAGCGGAAATTTTTAGAAGCATTGTTTTCCTATTTATTTCTTCATTGAGANNATTGAGAATTCTTGGAAGAAAAAGGCTCAGAACAATTGTGTAAAAGAAGACATAGAATGGTTGTAGACCGAAGAGTGAAGAGGCTAGTGAAGCGTCTGTCAAAGATAGGGCTATTAACGAGCAGATTGTTCCTATGACATATAGCCCTTCTCCTACAAAAGTTGTGAATACAGCTTTTCTTCCAACTGCTGATATTGTTTTAGTAATCTCGCTGCGTAGCTTTGGCAGAGCCAACATAAAAAGCACTCCGACGAACGTCCCCAAGATGTTCCAAAAGAAAACCGTCCAGTATTCTAGATAGTTTAAGAGGGTTTTGTCGGCAATTGTGTAGGCAGCTATCAGGATTCCGAATGGTATCATAAACTTGAGGGCTCCTGAAAAAGGCTTCTTACCTGTTTTTTTGTAGGAGATAACTATAGAGGCAAAGACGATTAGACTAATTCCGAAATATCTCTGGATTCCCAGGATTTCGTTGAGAAATGTGAAGGAAAAAAGTACGACAAATACTGGTATAAGCTGAAAGAGTATTACAATTCTTGATACTTCTTCTGTGATTAGAGCTTTCGAATAAAACCAGAATGCTGATAGTGGTATCAGACCTGCTGCCAGAGCAAGAAGAGAATATGGATAAGAAAATGTAACGTTGCCAAAGACTAGAACTCCTACTGCAAAAAACACGTCACAGGAAATTATTGTGAAAATTAGAGGGAAATAGCTCTTAAATTTGTTAGTAATGAGAAATTTGACGAACACATTGTTCAGAGCCCAAAATGCAGGAGCCAATAATGCAAAGATATACCACTCCATTTGCGATCATCATCAGTTATCAAACAAACATTATTAAGCTTTGAATGACGTTTGCGTAAATCTAATTACGAGAAACAAACGATAGTGCATAATTTTCAGATTCTTTTTCTTGACCGCGAATAATTTTCCACTCAAAAACAAACTGCCAAACTCTCAAGCAAATGACCAGTAAATAATCAAACTTGCGCTAATAGCCCAAATAATCTTTCACCATTATCAACTTTCACCTAGAAACCAATATATGCCATCCAAACGTAAAATCACCCTGCAGAAGGCACGCACCGAAATGAAAGTTACCCTAGTTAATCCTCCTTATCCCCCAAGCGTCCACTCACATCCGCCATTTATTCCGCTTGGAATTGCTTATTTGGCTGCAGTTGCTGAAAAAGAAGGTCACCAAGTCACTGTTGTCGACTGTCAAGCAGAAAAACTAACATTTGAAGCCTTCCAAGAACGCATCAGACGAACGCCATCAGATGTCATCGGGGTTACAGCGACAACTCTTCTGTATAAGTCTGCCATGCGTCTTGTCAATATAGCTAAACAAGCGCACCCAAAAGCTGTAAGCATACTGGGTGGATCACATGGAACTTTTTGGGACGAAAATGCCCTTAATGAGAATCCTAGCTTAGATGTCGTCGTCCGCAAAGAAGGCGAAATAACCTTTATAGAAATGCTCGATAAAATTCAAACTGAAATCAGCTTAAACAGTATTCAAGGAGTTACATTCCGCAATAAAAAAGGCAAAATCATTCGCAACCAGGACAGACAATTCCTCGAAGATTTAGACACTTTGCCCTTCCCAGCACACCATTTATTGCCGCTTGAGGCGCTGAAACGAATGGGTAAAGTTCTTTTCCCCTTAATTACAAGTCGAGGTTGCGTTTATTGGTGTGACTTCTGCAGCACCGTTCGTATGTTCGGAAGAGGGTTTCGCATGCGCAGTCCAAAAAATGTCGTTGACGAAATGGAAATGATTCACAACAATTATGGCGTAAACCAATTTACATTCTACGATGACGCTTTCACAGTAAATCGTGAGCGTGTCATAAAAATATGTGAAGAATTACATGCCAGAAAACTTGACTTAATCTGGGACTGTGGTACGCGTGTGGACATGGTTGATAGGGAACTTCTCAAAACCATGTATAATGCGGGTTGTATAGCTGTTTGGTTGGGAGTGGAATCAGGCTCAGAAATTATTCTAGATGCTATGAATAAAGGCATAAAACTAAACAAAACACGTTTGGCTTATAAGACTGCACATGAAGTTGGGTTAATGACGATTGCTAATGTTGTTCTGGGTTTTCCAGGTGAGACCGAACAAACCGCGAGGGAAACAATAAATTTTGTTAAGGAGCTAAATCCCGACGATGTAGGCTTTTATGTGGCTACACCTTACCCTGGTACTCCTTTATATGAGCAGGTCAAGAAGAATGGCTGGTTAAGAGTTACTGACTTCGACAAATATGATACGGCTGGACCGACTTTTGAAACACCGTGGCTAAGTATGAAAAAGCTAGCAGATATCCGTTATAAGGCATATCAAGATTTTTACCTGCGGCTAGGGTACGTGCTTAAGATGATGCGTAGAGGTGGCACTTACGGAATATCAGCCGTAAAAACCTCAGCGGCTTACGCACTTAGAGCTATGCATATAAAACTTTCCTAATAGTCCAAACAAAGCATATTATCAAATTTTGAACGAAAATTTAGCTTGTTGTCCTTAATTCTCATTAAACCTATTACCGAAAAATAGCAGTTACAAAAAATATATTTGAGTTAAACTATCATAGAAAGTATAGCGCAGATTTCTCCAATTAAACAAGTAGATGTTTGGAGGGGGAAGAAATGGCGGAAGTATTGTTAACCGCTGATAGAACTCTCATGAGCAATTATCATGATAACGAGTTTCTTGGTTTTGGCACATGCGCCCCTCCAAACTTTATCCCTGATTGGTTCTATAGCTTCCTTTTTTTTCCTCGAATAAAACCTACTAATGGTTTTCCTTCAGCAGCACCTTATGGTCTGAGAAAAGCTGAAGCTCAGCTCTTAAAAGAGGGTTTTGATGTAACAACCATTGATTCAAACCAAATAGAAAAATACGTCAACGAAGCAAAAGTTTTAGGCATTTATACAATGGACCCCTTCGGTTTAGGTCCAGCTTCCAGCACTCTCTCAGCAATTTTCAAGAAAGAACCGTACTTGGCAATATACTTTAACCTTCTAATCAGCAATCCTGCGATAAATGCAGCGAAAAAAAAAGGATTGAAAGTTATAGTGGGTGGTCCAGGTGCATGGCAGTTTCGTTATAGACAAAAATTCGTTGAAAAGCATTCTATAGACTGTATAATTGAGGGAGAAGCAGAAAAAGTTATTGGAAAAATCTTTAGAGCCGCTCTTCATGGAAAAGACCTTCCCAAACACTATGAAGTCCCTATAAGTGAAACGCCTGCTTTGGGAGATATACCCGACATTGTTCAGCCTTCAATCAACGGTTTGGTTGAGCTTGGCCGTGGATGCTGTAGAGGATGTGCGTTCTGCAATGTCACTCAAAGGCCTCTACGCTGGTATCCGCTTGAGAAGATAAAAAGAGAAATGACTGTCAACGTTAAAGCTGAAAATGTAACGGGATGTTGTCTCCATGCAGAAGACGTAATGTTGTATGGTTCTAAAAATACTTTGCCAAATGAAGAAAAACTAATCAAGCTTCACGAATTTGTGGTGAAAAAAAGTAAAGGCGGACTAAGTTGGAGTCATTGTTCGTTAGCTGCAGTGGCTTCAAAACCCAAAATTTTCTCAAATGTCGCTGAGCTAATTATTCAAAAACAGCCATGGTGGGGTGTAGAAGTGGGAATTGAAACAGGCTCTGCAGAAATTGCCAAGAGAATTATGCCTGCTAAGGCCCATCCATTCAAGGCAGAGGAATGGCCAGAAGTTGTGCGCACTGGCATGGGCTTAATGCATGATAATAAACTAGTTCCAGCGTGCACACTGATAGTGGGGATTCCCAACGAGACTGAAGATGACTTAACGAAAACTATGGAGCTTGTGGATGACCTTAAAGATGTTCGAAGCCTGATTGTACCATTATTCTTTGTTCCACTAGGCAGGTTAAAAAATGAAGATTGGTTTAAAAGAGCAGAGATGAGTGAGCTACATAGGCAGTTGCTATTTCAATGCACAGAACATGACTTTTACTGGGTAAACGACCTTCTCGAAATATCCTTTGAGGGCAAATGGTATGCGCGTTTCTTAAGGGAATTTTATAAAGCCTTCGCGGAAATAGCTAAACGCAAAGTCAGACATATAGAATAACTCCTCTTCCGCAAATGAGTATCCTTAAATACTCTTGCTGAACTGAAAGTGGATAAAAGCCATGCCGCGCCGCCGTAGCTCAGCTAGGTAGAGCGTCTGGCTGTTAACCAGTTGGTCATAGGTTCGAGTCCTATCGGCGGCGCCAGAATACTATCGGCGGCCAAAATTAAACTCCTAGTTTACTTGGGCTTTCTGAAGAATTTCAAGCCGTCGCTATCGCATATGAACTCGAAACCAGCTTCTATCAGTGCACTAATCTCTTTGTCAGTCTTTGCGATTTTGCAGACATATGCGTCTGGACCCTTGAACTTTACCAGTTGAGTGTACTTGAGGGTGTTCTGGATTCTCTTATGACCAAGCACCTGCATAACATACAATATGTCCTTTGTTTTATGGTACTCCATAGTTCCTTTCCAGTGTCTCAGAGTGTGAAAGTGGGTTCGCATTAGGCGTTGGTTCCCCATTTTTGCGGCGATTGCTTTTCTTTGTTCTTAGAAAGTTCGACGCAAATTGCAGCTATTCTTGTAGTACCCTATAAATGGTGTGGTGAGTTCTGGGTATTTGATTCAGCATTTGAATTGCTTTTTGGGATAGCTTGCAGAGTCTAGGATTGCTGCCTTTTTCAGGGCCATAATTTTTTTCCGCCAAGCCAAAATCTCTGATATTGTTAGGGCTAGAGATTTGTATAGCTCCTTCACCACTGAAGAATCTAGAGGAGAATCTAGGTCGCTCATTTTTAGAATTCATCTATTAAGTAAGGTCTAAAAAATAATTGGTTTGCCATTGTTGATTTTTTTAATTGTTGCTTGCAATAATAGCTAGTCAATTTGAAGAGCTACCGTCGATAGTTTTTAAACAAGAAAAGGGGGAAAATTGCGGGTGATATCTCAAGCTTTCACTTGAGTTATCATCACTCTCTCGGAGTTATACCCGTTAATGTATGTATCAGCACACTTAATATTTTAGAAAACCTGCAACTATGTGTATTTTGCTATTGTAGCGATTAAATGTATCATATTTAAATAAGGTAATCATATTATTTTTATTCAAGCTTTAAAGGCAAGATTTTAATGAAAAATTTTTTTTATGCACCCTTAATTTTAGCGATTGTTTTCTTAGCCTTTATTCCTGCAAGTGCTTGGGCATCACGTCCAGTTAACGAAGTATCACTTAACTATGATGTTGCTGGTTCAGGACAAGCGGAAAATGTTCCGATAGAAAAAACCTTTCGTCTGAGAATCTTGGCTAGAGGGTTTGCGACGTTGTTTTTTATAGAAGGAGAATCTATAGAAGTTGAAATAATTCAGGGGTTTGATCTTATCTTAACGCGTGAAGCAGGGGATGTTTTCAGTGTGAAGGGGCGTTCCTCAATTGTGTTTGGCTGGAATGCAGGTCCTCGAGATGCTAGAGGTCAATCAGGACCATATGAATTTAGAGGGAGCGTAAAAGGTGCAGGCGTATTTGCTGATGGTTTTGATGAGGAAATTACTTTGAATTTTAAGACTGCGTCTTATTTTGGTCAGCTAACACTAGAAATCGAAATTACATTGGTTTCTTTAAGTCAGGTTGATGTTTCTGGTGAAGGAATAATGAGATTTGGAGTTCCATTGGATGAAATCTTTTTGCCCTGATTTTTCAGATTCAAAAATATCTAAATAGATTAAGAAACTATCTCCCTTTTTTATAATAGCATTTGTTTGGGAACCATATAGTTTGAACATTTTCCACTTTACGAAAGATTAAATTAATCCAAAAAAGTGGGGGGTTTGCGGGTGATATCTCCACTGGTCCATGGTTCGAGTCCTATCGGCGGCGCCAATTCTGACTTAATTTCGCAAATAGGGGTTAATTTAGGCTTTAAATCGGTAGCTAATTTTTCCCCAAAAATGGTTTCATTTCCAATTTGGAAACCGTTTCCTAATTTTGCTAATTTTGTTTTTAAATTTTTAATTCAAAGATTGCTTCGGGTTTTCGTTTTTTCAAATAATATATTCTAATTCTCAATCAATAAGATTTCAATGTTCGTTTTTGTACTGATATAGAAGAGTTAACCTTTTCTTCTTGTTTTTACCATTAATACTTTGCTAGCAATTGGGTTGTTTTTGTTAGAAGTGGTGAGTTAAAATTCAGAAAGTAGCGCTCTTGATTTACTGGTCTAAGACGGGTAACACTGAGAAAGTTGCCTTGGTGATTAAAGAGGGTTTAGAAGGTGCAGAGCTTAAGGTGGTAATGAAGCGAATTGAGGAAGCTGAAGACGTGGACTTCTTGGAATATGATTTGGTGTGCATAGGATCTCCCACTTACCAGTGGCACCCTCCCCCACCTATGGAAGACTTTTTAAAGAAAAAGCACAACCGGTACTGCAACGAAGGCAAGATTAAGTTAGCTGCCCCAAAAATACCTGGAAAGAACGCGTTAGTTTTCTGCACCTATGCTGGGCCTCACACCGGAATCAATGAAGTAATACCAGCTGCAAAATACATCAGCCAATTTCTTGAGCATTTAGGCTTCACCATTCTTGACGAATGGTATGTCTTGAGTGAGTATCGCGGTTGGAAGGAGGGCAATACAAAGGGGAGAATGGGTGACATCCGAGGCAAGCCTAGTCAAGAAGATTTTTTAAAAATCAAAAAAGATGCAGAGCACATAGCCGAGCTAATAAAATAGACCTTCTTCCTCTTTTTTGTTAAAGGTGTCTTGGTGCACATACATGTTATCTGAAAGATAATCTCAATTCCGCACCCTCTGTTTGGTTTTAAGCTTACTGATAAAATGCATGGTTGCGTTCAGCTATATTATATAGTGTTCGTTTGGGTACTCGGGAAAATACCTGTCTCTGTTATCTACCAGCACTGTTACTACGTTTGCTCCCTTACCTAGCTTCTTTGCAATTTTTAGAGATGCATAAACGTTGGCTCCCGAGGATATGCCGCAAAAGAGCCCCTCCTCTCGGCAAAGTCTATTTGCCATATTCCTAGCTTCCTTGTGGCCAATGTGTATGATTTTGTCTGGAATTCCTTTTTCAAGTATTTCTTCAATAATATATTTTCTCCTAGGCATTCCCAACTTCTCTAGAAAGCCGTTTAGGAAGCCGCTTTCAGCCCATTCCTCTATTACTTTTGCGTCCTCTGGCTCAACCCCTAAAAATTTAGCGCCCACCGATTTCTCATCGAGAGCCTCAGCTACACCTAATAGAGTACCACCGGTGCCAATTGAGGCCACGAACGCGTCAATCTTCGTATTTAGCTGCTCAAGGATCTCTTTTCCTGTTCCCTCTTTATGAGCTAAGGTATTATCTACATTAGACATTTGATCAGCCCACCAAAAAGACTCGTTTTCTCTTTCCAAATCATAGCACACCTTCATGCCTAAGCCAAAAACCGCCGCTGCGTATTGCTGATCCGATAATCCTCTGAGAAGATCCTTGTATTCGTTAATCTCAATAGGTTTAACTTCAGCGCCGAATAACTTCATCATCTTAATCCTGTTCTCGGGGTTATAGGTTCCGGTCCATTGAGAAGGAACGTGTATGCGAACTTTGTAGCCTTTGACGTTACCTACGAAGGAAAGAGCTGGACCGGTGTTTCCGCTACTCATATCAATGATTGTCCCCCCACTTCGAAGCTTACCTTTCATCTCAGCTCCCTCAATCATCTTTAAAGCGATCCTATCCTTAATGCTACCACTCGGATTCATGTATTCGCACTTAACAAAGACGTTTGCGNNAATAAAAATAATATGATTACCTTATTTAAATATGATAAATTTAATTGGCAAAATAGCAAAATACACATAGTTGCAGGTTTTTTAAAATATTAAGTGTGCTCATACATACATTAACGGGTATAACTTCGAGAGAAATCAACAGCATAATTAAAAGGCGAGCAATTTTTTGCACTGTATTATTACCCTCGTCGTTTGGTGACGAGGCGGGCTACTTCCTTCGAGGAGAAGGTCACATTGGAAGAAATTAGAAAAATGTTTGATTTCATTGTTACCGAAGACCAGACTAGATTAGCAGTTCTTCGGCAAGAGCAATTGCTGTTAGCATACGGGTCAATCGTTGAAGAGTTGCTTGAAGAAACTGACGCTGCTACTTTAAATGCAGAAGAGTCATATGAAGAATCGGACGATATAATATTAGAGAGCGAACAATACTAATTCCGAAAGCAAACGTGACCTCTTCCCCCGCACAAACAAAAGCAAGAAAGATGGAAGGGGATACGTACGCGCGCGACTATATGCAAATTGATACTATATCAACAATATGATAGTATTTTAAATACAAGTCGTTTTATTTCAATAATTCAACATTGTGTAAAACTAGTTCCAGCACAAACTAAACAAACTAATACTGAAAAAAGCCGGAATGATTCCTATGAGAAGCGAAAAATTGAGTGGACTTCGCAGGGTTCAACTAGCTAGCATTTTGATTTCTGCTATTGTAGCTATAGTAATGGCAGTTGTTCTTATTCTAAGTTATAATGTTGTCCTTGCTCCAACGTGGGGTGCACAAAAGCAGATTGAGCAATATTTCGCAATTTTTTTTGGAGCAGCAATTATACTGACCCCCACTGTATTAATCCTGAAATATGCATGGAAGGATAAAATAACGTCTGCAGCTTACATACTTCCGCTCCGTTTCGCTTTTGGCGCTTTCTTTCTGAAAGCAAGTTTTGATAAGCTCCTTAATCCGAGTTTCTTTACAAGCCCCGGAGCATTGTCGTTCTTTATTAATGGAAATCCAAATTCTTTCCTACAACAATTATTCAGTTTTCCTTTGAATAATGAAATAGCTTTCTTGACTTTGGTGGCTGTTGGTGAGTTACTTGTGGGCATAGCATTGCTGCTTGGACTTTTCACGCGATTAGGTGGATTAGCTAGCTTTGTCATGTTGATGGCAAATCTGTTTGCTTACGGTTATTCTAGCAGTGCTGTTTACGGCATTAACTTGTGGGGAGCCCTAGTTGGTTTCACTTTGGCAATGTATCGCTCGGGTCGATATTTTGGAATGGATCAATTTTTAGGTCCCAGACTGGACAAATCGAAGAATAGACTTGTTCAAATTCTTGGTTTGGTATTGACCTGATATGTGCGCTTCTTTTCAGATCATATATTGTTGCGCGCGGGCAAAATCTGAAACGGTTCTTGGAGCATCTATATGAAAAATGGTGATAAGAACGCGGTCATAGAAAATGGAGTCATGAAAAATGAGTAGAAATGTGAATAAAAATGAAGAGTTTCATCGCATGGTGCTTGAGAATGCGATGGATGCTTTAGTGGTTGCTGACGAAAAAGCCAATTATTTATACACGTCACCTTCGATGGAGAGACTTTTTGGATACAAGCAGGATGAACTTATTGGTCGCAATGCTTTTGAGTTGTTCCATCCTGATGATGTTTCTGTTAATTTAGATCGTCTTAAGATGTTGCTTGAGGGAAAGGATTTTCCTTCGATCGAGTTTCGTTTTAGGAAAAAGAATGGTGATTATGTCTGGTGTGATATTGCCGTTAAGCTGGTTCAAACTGCCAGAGGAGATAACAGGATAGTGGTTGTGGCTCGAGAAATTTCCGAACGCAAGAAGTTGCAAGAAGAACTGAAAAAATATTCAGAAAATCTAGAGGAGCTTGTAGCTCAAAGAAATGCTGAGCTTTACAAAACTAAAGAATATCTGCAAGAGTTAGTTAGTCGCTTGCCTTTGGCACTTGTTTCCTGGGACAAGGAATTCAAGATTAAAACCTGGAATCCCGCAGCTACCCAAATATTCCGTTTTTCAGAATCCGAATTCTTAGGAAAAAGTCTTGCCAGCTTATTCTCGTTAAAACAGGGCCCTTCAACAGTTTATACGATTTGGAACCATATTCTGAATGGCGAATCAGCAAATCTTATCGGAGAAAACATAACCAAAGACGGGAAAACTATCGTTTGCACTTGGACAAACGCGCCGTTGAAAGATGAAAATGGAGACCTTTACGGAGTTGTTTCTATGATTCAAGACGTTTCTGAGAAAACGAAACTAGAAGAAAGACTTAAGGAAATCACATATAGCTTAAGCGGCGTAAAAGCAGGTGAAAGTTACCTGATAAGTTCACTTCAGCATTGCCTCAAAACTGCGTTTGACTTAAAGAGTTATGGCGTCAAAAGCCTATTCATAGTGAGAGAAAATCCTGATTATTTAATTGAGAATTACAACTTTAAACCTGACGACATAGTTCTACTTTCTCAAAAACCAATTAGAGAGTTTAAAGCAGTTGCCGATATTCAGGATGTTGCAATATTGATGACCAAATTCTTGAAAAGCGGTGGAGGAGTCGTTGTCCTGGACGGTTTGGAATATCTTGTCAGCCGGTATGGCTTTAACTCGGTATTTATGATGATACAAGAAAAACGTTTCGAGTTCTTGGAAACGGGAGCTACACTTCTCGTTCCAGTTAATATGGAAACACTCGACAATAGGGAAAAAGGGCTCCTATCTAGCGAATTAAAACTAATAGGCTATTGACAAAATCCTCTGCTTTACGCACAAGTTTTCCTCCAACTTGCTAAATTGGTTGGATTAAACTTTTATTCAACCAACCAAAGCAATAACACAAATCAGCACCATAGCAAGCAAGAATTTAATAGCTAAAATCCTAACAGGATGATTCTTGCTTAATCATCTCCTGCAAAAAAGAAACAAGGGAAGAGCGCGTGCTACACTAGGAAAGGTGTACTGGGGCTCTGCACACGCGCAATTTGGAGAGGAGAAAAGAGAGGAAAGTTAGTGGATTTCGGTTAGCGCAATTTTGTGCAAAGCCCTCTCAGTCTCGTTTCCGCAACAGCCGCCAAATATAACACTGCTATACCAAGAATATAAGGGGCTATGATGTCTTCGGTATAGCAGAAAAATACACATACCACCATGTTTTGCGCAAAAAGGCAAATCCTCCTCGTTAATTAACGTTTCAATTTCTTGTTTCTTAGATAGAAGGTTAGTCGGAAAGTAGGAGAGAGTTGGAGAATTGGAGAATGAGAGGGTTTGGGTTTGGGAATTAAAATTTAATCCCCCCGTTCGTATCCGACAATTAGTCCGTAAAGTAAGATTTCTGTAATTACAAAAACATACTGATAAGTCCATGTTTGAATTTTATGAGTAAAATAATAAGCTAAAGTAATGAAAACAACACCCATAAAGAATATACCTAGGATTATGTTTGCCCAACGAATTATTGGATATGGTAAGGTCAGGGACAGGAAAACCATAACACTCGGAATCACCATCATTATTGCTTTTCCCACCAAGACTTCCTGAGTAGTTTTTATACCATCTACTTCTCCCGCTATCATTCCTTTCAAATGCCCTGGTTTATAATTTCCCAGAATAGCAGCAAATACAAGACAAAAATCTACAGCTGCCCATAACGCCAAAAGGATTAACCTCACATCCTCCATAATTCAATTGCCTTTGATACGTTATATCGAAAATCATTTTTATGTTTGTCCATCTTCTCTTTGCAACATATTCGCAGAAGCATGGGAATTCAAATACTTCTTTGGAAGTAAGAGTGAACTCTCGCACTCCTATTGCAAACGTTTACTTCTATTTCTTTTCGTTGTGTTTAGTTTTTGTTCCGCGAACTTGCCTTTTATCTAATAGTCTTTTAGGTCTTCCTTTTGATTTGTAAATTTGTAGTTCTTTTTTCCTCAGAAAATTTAGAGCAATCTTTAATCTGCCTTCTATGTTTTGTTTCCTGAGTTGTGGTTTGAATTTTAGAAATCCTTTGAGAAAATTCTCTTCTACAACTGGAATGTTACATTTTTTTTCGTTTAGGCATTCTAAGTTTACGATTAGGTTTACTTCTTCCTTTAAGATGCCGCCTTTCAAGAACGCCTCATATTCTCCTGTAAGGTATTCCATGTTTTCCCGTTGAAAAACTCCTCGTTCTACGTCTACGCGGTTGAAGGGTGAATCGTGTATCCAGAAGGTCTCTGCTTCTCGTTGAGGATTGAAGATTCTCATGTGTGTTCTTCCGCAGGCACATTTTTCTCTGGAAAGTACTGTAGTTGTGTCTTCTGTGTCGTAGTTAAGTAAAAGGGTGCCGCTTTTTTCGCCTACTGGCAGCAATGTACTGAGAATAATTCTCCCACATTCTCCATCTTTGATGAAATCTTTAAGTCTTGGATCGTAGACGTCTAGATGCACCAAATCTTCTGGAACATGGAGACCATTTATTTGGCTACATTCTCCACACATTGTGCCCTCTGTGCTTCCATACGTGTTAAAAACTTTGCACCCCCAAACTTCTGCAATGTAGGAACGTGATTCTTCAGCAAAGCTTTCACCGCCGATTACTAGACGTTTTACGCCTAATTCTGAAGGAAGCATTCCTTCCTTGAACATTTGTCTTGCCAGTCTTAAAAATTTGAAAACACTTCCTACTAGACCTGTAGGTTTATAATTTATTATGACCCGGAGGGGAAAAACACATTTTCCTTCTGGTATAATGGTCATTCCGATTTTGCTTGCAGCTAGCGTCATTGTGTTGGCGCTTACGTTCATGCCGTAGGACGCGCATACCACAACGCGATCTCCTCTGCCAAAATCTTGCGAAATAAAGGCTCTTGCATATTTTTCCGCATATCTTTCCCAGTCATTCCATGTTAGAAAGAAAGTTTTGGGTGATCCGCTTGTGCCACTGGTTTCATGAATTGTGAAGACTTGATTCCAATCAACGCTTCTAAACTGGAAATCTTCACTTAGAGGCGGCTGATTCTCGCGAATAGTCTTTCCAGAGATTATGGGGAGATTTAAGAGGTCGGTGTGTGTTCGGATTTCATTGGGATTTACCTTGTGTTTGCGAAACCACCTCCTGTAGAATAAGGAGTTTTCGTTGGCGTATTTGATTGTGTAGCGAATTCTATCTTCAACCAAACTATCGAGGTTTTCTCTTTTCATTGTCTCAATTTTTTCGTTGAAGAACATATAAGAGAACCACAATAGTTTTTGAATGGTTAATACTTAATTGTTTTTCCATTGAACTAGCATAGGTGCTAGGAGACTTGGTGAGAACAAAGTATATTTGTGAAGCCACGAGATTTCTGGTTAATTGAATCAAATTACCCAAATGAAGTTCTGAGAATGAGAATTGGCTATCCGTGTATTAATACCACAATAGGATGTATAAGCAGTCGAACATTTCGCTTGAAATCCTATTCTGAAAAGCGTTTTGAAGAAACGGTAAATAGCAATTTATCCTGTCTCGCCAAAATTCTAAGCTTCAATATCAAGCACAACCTACTTTTTTTCAGAATAACGTCAGATCTTATTCCTTTTGCATCTCATTCCATATGTAAATTCAATTGGCAAAGACACTTTGAAGAGCAGTTTCAAGAGATAGGAGATTTAATTAAGAATAATAGTATGAGAATCTCAATGCATCCTGATCAATTTACTCTGATTAATTCTTTGAATAACGAAATCTTTGAGAATAGTGTTAGAGAACTAGTTTATCATGCGCAAATTTTGGATTTGATGAAGCTTGACACTTCTGCGAAGATTCAGATTCACGTTGGAGGAGTCTACAAGGACAAAGAAACGAGTTTATTGCGCTTTGTGGAACGGTTTGGAAAGCTTGAAAAGATAATAAAAAGACGGCTTGCAGTTGAAAATGATGATGGTCGTTACAACTTGAGGGATTGTCTCCGAATTAACGCATTAACTGAAATTCCTGTATTATTCGATGTTTTCCATCACCAAGTCAATAGCTCTGGTGAAACAATTCAGGAGGCTTTTGAGCTTTTCACAAGGACTTGGAAAATTGGTGATGGTTTGCCAATGGTTGATTACAGTTCTCAGAACGCAGAGCAAAGAATGGGAAGTCATGTTGATAGCATTGACTTGAAGGAATTTAAAATATTCTTGAATGAATCAAAACCTTATGATTTTGATGTTATGCTGGAAATTAAAGATAAGGAGAAAAGTGCAATTAGCGCCCTAAGAGTCGCATCGCAAGATGAACGGTTCTCAATTCCAAAAGCATATGAATCTTAATCTGATAAGAATCTATATTGAAGAGATGTGCTCGGAATGATTCAATAAGATAAAACCTATTTGTTGCTCCTAGAGCTAGGAGGCTTAAATGTTTATGAAGCAACCGATTTTTCTTGAAATTGCTTTTTTGTAGACAAATCCAACTGTTGCAGCATCTTGAATGGCTAAGCCTGTCGAATCAAATACTGTGATTTCCTCTTTTGAGACTCTGCCTAGCTTAGTTCCTGCTATTATATCTCCAAGTTCTGCCCAGATATCCTTTTTAGACAAAATGCCTTTCGAAATGGGAACGTTTATTTCCCCACTGTGAGAAGCTTGTTCCCAATCATCAACAACTATTTTCGCTTTTTTCAGAATTGCTGGGTCTAACTCCTCCTTGAGGGGAGCGTCGGCTCCGACGCAATTAAAATGTGTTCCTTTGGAAACCATCGGCTCAAAGACTAAAGGTTTCTTTGAGGGTGTTGTAGTGATAACTATATCGGCTTCCTTAACGGCTTTCGCCTCATTCTCAACTACCACAATTCTTGATTGAGAAGCTTTATTTTCTGCATCTGAAACAAACGATTCTGCTGCTTCGGTTGATATATCGCAGGCTCTTATTTCTTCAAGATCAGGAAACACCGCCAAAAGAGCAAGTAATTGTGCCCTAGCTTGGACTCCGGTGCCGATGAAACTAGCAGTTTTAGCATTTCTTTTTGCGAGGTATTTGGCTGCTATGCCCCCAGCGGCAGCTGTTCGCATAGCGGTAATGTTGGTTCCACCCATAATTGATAGCAATGCTCCATTTCTCGGGTCCAATAGGCATACTGTAGCCGAGACTGTAGGCATACAAAAATTCTTTGGGTTTTCAGGATGAGAATTTACTATCTTAACAGATGCCACATCCAATCTTTCGAGGTAGGCGGGCATGGCTCTCACGTCGCCATTATATTTTGAAAAGTTTAAGTAGACTTTCGGAGGCATCTGAGCGTAGCCTAATGCTTTTTCTCTGAAGGCGTTTTCAACAACTCCCATGACTTCTTCTATTGACAACAACTCTGCGATTTCTCGTTCAGATAGTAGCAAAACTTTAATTTTCCCACTTCCAGGATTTGGTTTTTCTACATTTGAAAAACGCTTGAGAAAGTTGATAAGTTTTTCTTTTTGCAAACCCCGTTTCGTAAGGAAAATATGCCTAAAGCCTTTTTAGGTTCGGACTGAATTAGGATTCAAATTTTAGTTTCCAAAGCACTGCAGTTTTGTGCGAAAATAGTAAAAGGTTTGCATGCTTTGCTATGATTCCATTGAAGAATATTTTGTTACTTTGATGCAGCAACGATTACTGGAGACGGAATTTGAGATCCTATCCTTTTCCGAAAGTGTTTTTCTGGTTTAATTAACATTGTAGTTGTTCCACGAACAAAATCTATTCCATTAATTTCTTCAGCTGTCTTCTCTGTATTAACTATATTGTCAGTTTCCAATTTTGCCATTATATCATAAAGTCCGTATACTCTGAATGCTTCTTTTACACCTATAGTTTGTCTCACTTTTTTCAGAACCGGCACCTCATGAGCTGATACGGTGTGTATACCTACATAAGCACAACATTTTTTAATTTTAAACATTATCTTTCACAAGCAACATAAATACACTCATATCAATATATACATAATGCTTATATTATTCTTATGTACATTTATTATATTTACTAATTTCGGAATGGGTATAAGAAGTGGAAAATAGAAAAATTCAGAAAGTCGGACCTTCAACTTTGTCAATTTCGTTGCCTAGCAGCTGGGTAAAAGAGAATAACTTAAAAAAAGGAGATTCTCTATCGATTGAGGTCAACAGGGATAGTTCACTTAGGCTTTTCCCGAGTAAGCCTGTGGATTTGATAGACCATATACCAGAGTATATTTGCAATGCCGATTTGTGTGAAGAACCGAAAATGTTACAGCGTATAATTGTAGGTAGCTACATTCTGGGTCGTGATTTGTTTTCTATAACATCCTCGAAACGATTTAGATCTGAGCATGTTAATGAAATTAGAGAAGTGATGCCAAAATTGATAGGATTGGGGATTGTTGAAGAAACTTCAAAAAGCATCACTGTTCAATGTTCAGTTGATCCAAGAAAATTCCAGCTTGATATGTTGCTCCGTAGACTTTCGGTAATATCATTAACGGTGGTGAAAGAGGCAATCCAAGCATTATCAGATTCTGATCCTTCATTGGCAAAAGATGCAATAAAGAGAGAAAACGAAGCAGATAGAATGTATTTACTTACCTTGAGGCTATTAGTTTCTGCTCAAAGAAAAAGACAAGTTGCCGAAGAGATAGGACTAAAGGATCAACTGCACGTTTTATACTTTGGATTAATGTTGAGGTATCTTGAGATGATTTCTGATTATGGTGAAGAAATCTCTCACAGAGTTATTGAATTACTTAAGAAATATAAAGATGAATTGCCCGTTTGGGTAATTGATAAGATAAGAGATTTGGGAAATTTATCGCATGATTTAATTTTGAAATCTGTGACTTGTTTCTTCACTGGTGATATTCAGATTGCCAATCGTATGTTAGAATTGCTTTCAGTGATTGAATTGGAGAGAGATAATATGATGAAAAGGCTTCCTGAAATTCCGCATTTGAGGTTAATTCTCTGGAATATAAATAGGATAGCCGATAATGGTGCAAGTATCGCCCTGATAGCCATAAACAATGCGCTTGAAGGAAATAATAAGATTTGCTCGCAATCAAAGATGAAGAGGTAGTTATCATTGGATTCAAGACGAAGATCGTTAACCAAAGCTTTTACTTGGAGAATAGCGGCCTTATTTACGACAATTGTTGTTTCTTTCATTTTAACGGGAACTTGGGAGATTTCAATTGCGATAGGTATGTCGACTAATATCATAAAGACGCTGTTCTTTTATTTTCACGAAAGATTATGGGATAAAATTGGGTGGGAAAGAAATTGACTCACTGTTCACTAGATTTGCTCTTTTTAACTTATTCAAAAATAAAGTCCTATTTATACGTGCTAAAATTAGTAGTTTTTTCTAAATTCTAACACAAAAGAAGAAAGAAAAAAGTAATTTTTGAAGAATTTATCAATTTGGAAAATATTATTTAAGAAACTCAAGATATGAACTAAATTGTTGCCTTCATTTGATAGAGGCCTTGGAGATACGATTTTTTTAAAAATATTTGCTCAAAATTTTCTCCGCAGTTTGCAAGCAAGAATATTCGTTTGACAAAGTGTATTATAGGTATTGAACATTAGAAACTATTTTTCGCTATAGCAAGTTTTTTAACATTAAATATGCTACTCGCATACGAAGGTGTGTTGAGACGCTATTAAGAAAAACCAGACTCGAGTGTCCTCGATGTCATTGTATATTTAGGGTTCAACAGCCAGACAATATGCATTTTGCATGGTCTTTTCAAAAGCCTTTGCAGGCCAACATTCATGGCGATGTGATCGAAAAACAGTTTATTTGCCGAAATCCCAAGTGCAAGAAAACAATTTCGGTCTATTGGTATACTCCGAAAGAATACTTAACATTGATTTAGACTGCAAACCGAATAGTGCCGTCTTGAGCAAAGCTTCTCCAATGCATAAATAGTTGTAAATCCAAATCTCGAAATTTCTAATTTTTAGCCTTCATCTACCTAACCTTCGCCTTCTAGAACGATTGAGAAACGCGAAAAAGGGCGCATCTTAACTTTAGATCTACTGTCATTTTGACCAGAATTAAACTCTAAAGACTATATATGAAGGAAATATACGAGTGTTTTTTTAATAATGAAGCAAGATAAGGATTTGCCACTTGTGAAGCAATCTTTGACTACTATGTTTCAGGCTCTGTTCCCCCAAATTTCTTCTAGACGAATAGTTGCTAAAGGTTTTTCCAAGCAAAAGCCGCATTAAATCATCAATCCCCAACATTACTTTCTTATATAATGTAATTCCAATTCTATTCTTTAGCTCATCTTTGATACTGCAAATTTAGAAAAACTAAATGGTTTTTTTCTATGTTTGCTGTATTCTTTGTTCTCTTTTCTGAATTTCTTTGTATAAATATTCAAACCACTTGTACAGTTCTGGCATATTATACTGCGTTCTCATGCCTTCTACTATAGGCTCAACTTTTTCCCATACACCTATAATTGAATCACCTAAAAGGTACTCAATTGTATCGACATCAAGTCGTCTGTGCAAAAGAAATCCAAGTCCATTATAGTAGCCTGTAATTGCATAAAGTGCTTAATCAGACAACGTGTCACCGTAGTTTTCCAGATATTCTTTATAGTCCTTGAATTCCAGATTCCACATTTTAGATATAGCTTCAATAACTTCGCTAGCAGTAACCTTTAATGCGGGATTAAGTTGGATAATTAGTCCTGTATGTCTTGATTTGGCTGCATCTCGCATTTGAAAAATTGCAAAGATAACACCGGCTACCACGCTTATGGCTGCTACTACGGCTGAAAAAGATGTTACATCCATTCTATCATCCTCTAAACTAAGATTTCTGCAAGAAGTGAATATAAAAGGTTGACTCTGTGAGTTGAGAAGTTACTGTTTCTAGCCAGCACAGTCATCCACGCAAGTAAGCACATGCACATGAATTTTGGATTGGAATAAAGTTTGTCTCTACTCGTTTTGGGTTCGAGTGCTATCGGCGATGCCAATCTTTCCAATCCAAAGTTTATATTATGACTTTTTTAACTTGCGAGAACTTACTTTCATTTGCTCTAATGCATTTAATATAGTAATAATGATAACAGCGCTTGCTATCCTCAAAACCCACTTAATGCTCTATTCGTCTGTTAACTCCATTGCGGTCTTAGTCTAGCTGTCTAATACTTCTCATTCTGAACAAGATTGCTTTGTCACAAATATACAAATATAGGAAACTTTATCTTTGAGTATTCATAGGGAGAGAAAATTATTGCCTTACATAAAAGTGGAGAATAGAAGCAAATACGAAAAGGTATTGGAGAACTTAGTAAAGATATTGAAAACATTGCCTCCAGAGGAAATTGATGGCGAACTCAACTATGTTGTTACAAAGATATTGAAAGAGATCTACCCTCTTCGATATTTTCATATTAACAAAGCTATAGGTCTTCTAGAGTGCATAAAACTCGAATATTATAGAAGAGTAGCAGCTCCCTACGAAAATCAAAAGATGAAAGAAGCTGGCGATGTGTGATAGCCAAACCAAATAGTAGCAAACACGCCCTTTCTCCTTTGGATTCCGACCAAAATTTTTGATTTTGATCAACCGACGAAAAGTTTGCAAGAGCAAACGACGTTATTTAAAATAACGTTGATAGGAAAGACAATATATTTAGTCGCTAGAAAGACAGAAACATCAAGCTACGTTGTCATAAGTCAATCCAAGTATGGAATAAGCCTGAAGATGACCCTTGTTATTTAATTGGATCATTATTGCCGATATAGTATAATCTTTCAAGATTGCTTTATACACCTTACCAAGTACCGAATTCATCAATTCTTGTTTGACACAGCTAAAATAACTTGTTAAGAGATGTTTTAGTCTCTTTTTTGAAATTATGAAAGGCTTTAATACTTATTGCAAATAATTTAACTTAATCCAAATTGGGGTGAGAAGATGAGTAAGAAGGCTATTTCAACTACAACAATCGCTATAATCGTTATCGCCATTGTGATAATTGGAGCATTTGCGGTGTATTTAGCCACAATGCCTCCTGGGGAAGCAGCCAAAAAGGTTGGTCTCATAATCGCTACCGGGGGTTTAGGAGACAAGTCTTTCAATGATATATCATATGCAGGCGTTGTGAGGGCTGAGGAAGAATTAGGAATAGAATTCGATTACGTTGAACCTGCCGCAATAGCTGAGTATGAGGGGTTTCAAAGGGATTTCGCAAAAACTGGTGAATACGAGATAATCATTTGCGTCGGTTTCGATCAGGCAGACGCGTTAACTATAGTCGCCGGCGAGTATCCTGATCAGAAATTCGCCATTGTCGATATGACTGTGGATCTGCCAAATGTGGCTTCTCTTTTGTTTAGTGCCAATGAAGGATCTTTTTTGGTAGGCGCTGCATCCGGAATGATGACTACGACGGGAAAAGTTGGCTTTGTTGGGGGAATGGATATACCATTGATTAGAGATTTCTGGTTGGGCTATGAAGCGGGTGTAAAATGGGCAAATTCAACAGTAACGGTAGTTGACCCTGTTTTCGTGGGTGATTGGGCTGATCCAACTAAGGGCAAGGAGTTAGCGCTGGGATTGGTTGATGTAGGGGTCGATGCAATTTTTGTTGCGGCTGGAAAAAGCGGATTAGGTGCTTTAGAGGCAGTTCATGAAGAAGAGATTTGGGGATATGGTGTAGATGCGTGTCAATGTTACTTGTATCCGGAGGAAATTAGGGTTAGCATGACCAAGAGAGTCGATAATGCTGTTTTTGATATGATTAAAGATGCTGTTGAGGGAACATTTGAAGCGGGATTCCATACAGGGGGATTAGAAGGACCGTGGGTTGGAAGCTGCAGACTGCCGGAGGAAGAAGAATTCTGGGAAGATACCTTCGAATTTGAACATGAACCAATAACATCCGCAGTGCTAGATAAAATCATAGAAGCAAGGGACAAAATTGTCTCTGACGAAATAGTTGTTCCAAGCGCCTTCTAGGCGCAAATATTAAATCTCTACCTCCTTTTTTTATCATTTATGTCTTCAGCAGTCGAAATGAGAGGCATCATCAAAACCTTTCCTAGTGTAGTCGCGAACGACGAGATAGACTTTATATTGAAAAAGGGAGAGGTTCATGGTCTATTAGGAGAGAATGGAGCCGGAAAAACCGTTTTGATGAGTATTCTTTACGGGATGTATAAGCCAGATAAAGGAAGAATTTTCGTAAATGGAATCGAGGTAGATGTTGAATCTCCGTCTACTGCTATTGAATTAGGAATAGGAATGGTTCATCAAAACTTTATGCTAGTTCCATCTTTGACAGTTGCTGAAAACATAGTCTTGGGAAGGGAACCAGAGAAATATCATTTCTGGTTTGACTCTAATAAAGCGATTGGCGAGGTTCAAGCTCTTTCTGAGCACTACGGATTAGATGTAGATCCAGAATCCGAGGTACACTCCCTCCCGGTTGGGTTACAGCAAAGAGTTGAGATTCTAAAAGCTCTATTTCGAGGTGCTGAAATACTAATACTGGATGAGCCTACAGCTGTTCTAACACCACAAGAAGTTGACGGTTTGTTCCGTGCAATAAGAGCGCTTAGACAGCGAGGGAAATCTGTGATATTTATATCCCACAAACTGAAAGAGGTCTGCGCAATATGTGATAGGATTACTGTTTTAAAAAAAGGGAAAGTTGTTGGAACTGTGAACAAAGACGATACCAAACTAGAAGAATTAGCTAAGATGATGGTTGGACGAGAAGTATTATACACTTTCGAAAAAAAACATAAGACATCAGGAAACGTTGTTCTACAGGCTACAGGATTAAGAGCGCTAAATGATCACAAATTGCTAGCGTTGAAAGATATAACTTTTAAAGTATACGAGTTTGAAATTCTTGGGGTAGCTGGCGTTGAAGGAAACGGACAAACTGAATTAGTTGAAGTTCTGGCAGGTATAAGAAAACTTGAGGCAGGACAAATATCTTTGAATGGCAAACCAATTGCTGCACTTTCTGCCCATGAACGAATAGAAAAAGGCTTGTCTAAAGTTCCGGATGACAGGCAAAGAAAAGGGTTGATATTGGATTTTTCAGTATCAGAAAATCTAATACTTGGCCGGCACGACAAGCCCCCATTTGCAAAAAGCTGGTTTAGATTAAACCCGGAGAGAATATCCAATTTTGCAGATACTTTGATTCAAGAATATTCAATAAAAACGCCAAACCAAGACACCCTTGCAAGGAATTTATCGGGTGGAACTCAGCAGAGAGTTGTTGTGGCCAGAGAATTCAGTGGGGAACCAGAGTTAATAATCGCATCTCAACCGACTAGGGGGCTTGATGTTGGTGCAACTGAATACGTTCGCAAGAAAATCTTGCAAATGCGCAACAAAGGAAGCGCCGTTCTCTTAATATCTGCAGATCTTGAGGAGATATTGGCTTTGAGCGACAGAATCGCAGTAATTTATGAAGGCAAAATCGTTGCAATTAGAGAATCAGGCAAAACAAACGATTTCGAACTAGGTCTTCTAATGACGGGCTGCAAAAATGAATAAAGAATCAACAACGAATCAGAAAGTTGAGCAGCTGCTCAGGAATACATGGTTCAAACTGCTAAGCCTAATTAAAGGTGCAAAGCACCAAATAATAGCTATTCTTGCAGCCTTTATAGTTGGTACTATAGTGCTTTTAGCATCGGGTTATTCGCCAATCGAAGCCTACGGTGCACTACTAGTGGGAGCTTTTGGGGATATCTATGGCATAGGTCAAACTCTAACACAGGCAACTCCAATAATATTCACTGCCGTGGCATTTCTCTTTGCTTTTAAAAGCGGACTCTTTAACATTGGAGCAGAGGGTCAGTTATTAATTGGAGGCTTCACTGCAGCACTAGTAGGCATATCTTTCAATGGGCTTCCAATATTAATTCATTTGCCATTAGCTCTGCTTGCGGGAGCTGCTGGAGGAGCACTTTGGGGCTTAATTCCTGCGATCTTAAAAGCAAAACTTGGGGCAAATGAAGTAATCACAACTATGATGCTAACTTATGTAGCGATTTATTTGACCAGCTACATGGTAACTTATCCTTTTAAGGCACCAGGCTGGGTGTCACAAACAGTACCTATTGCTCAGTCGGCTGAACTTCCTCGCATCCTGCCCCCGACGCAGCTCTCAGCCTCTTTTATTCTATCAATAATTGTCGCTGGAATTATTGTTTACGTTCTCCAGAAAACAACTATAGGGTACGAAGTGAGAGCCATCGGATTAAACCCGGTAGCTGCTGAAAATAGCGGCATTAACATAGAAAGAGGCTTAATAATTGCTCTTGTAATTAGTGGCGCCATAGCTGGACTTGGAGGCGCAGGGGAAGTGTTAGGAGTCCATCGGCGATACATAGATAGTTTCTCTCCAGGTTACGGTTGGGACGGATTGGCCATTGCTTTGATAGGTGGACTAAATCCTTGGGGCGCAGTGTTTGCCGCAATTCTTTTTGGGGCTTTAAGAAGCGGTGGCATGACAATGAATAGAACTACAGGCGTTCCTCTAGATATAATATTTGTGCTTCAAGCATTGCTGGTGCTTTTTGTTGCAGCTCCAAGGTTGATTAAATACATTGTCAAAAAAGGAGGCTTCAAATGGTAGAATTTGTTGAAATAATCAATGTTGGACTTTTTGCGGCTACTTTGAGGATGGCAACTCCTTTAGTATATGCTTCGCTTGGTGGTCTGTTTTCGGAAAGAGTCGGTATTATAAACATCGGATTGGAAGGCATGATGTTGACTGGAGCTTTTTCAGGTGTTTTAGCGACATACAGCACCGGCAATCCGTGGGTTGGAGTATTGGTGAGCATACTTGCAGGTGGATTACTTGGTCTCCTTCACGCGTTACTAACTGTTAAACTTGCAGGAAATCAGATTGTAAGTGGAACAGGAATAAACATATTCGCTTTAGGTTTTACAGCCTACATGTCCCAAATAATCTGGCAATCAAGAGGTGCTTCTCCAAATGTACAAGGACTAGGGTCTAGTCCAATTCCTTTGTTGAGAGACTTGCCAGTGGTAGGCGAGATTATAGGAAATCAAACTCCCCTTGTGTATATAGCGTTAGTTGTAGTTGTAATTTCATACATTGTTTTATCCAAGACCTCATTTGGGTTAAGGATAAAGGCCGTTGGCAAACATCCCGCAGCTGCCGACGCCGCTGGAATAAACGTTTATAGAACAAAATACATTGGCGTAATTGTTGGCGGAATGCTAGCCGGATTGGGAGGAGCATTTCTATCATTAGACCATCTGAGTTTTTATGCTTTGGGTATGAGTGGAGGTCGAGGTTTCATCGCTCTTGCTGCAATGATTCTTGGCGGATGGACACCTTTTGGTGTACTGGGAGCGAGTCTTCTATTCGGTTTTACAGATGCACTTCAAATGAGGCTGCAGTCAATAGGGATGCTTCCTTCACAGATACTCTTGACAGTTCCATACATCGTTACAATAATAGTTTTGGCGGCCTTCGTGAGAAAGCGTGTTCCTCCAAGCGATTACAAGCCATACCTTAAGGATTGAGATCCTGCAAACCTGGTTAATGAAATTTGTATAAAGTGAGTCTATTGGTCTCTTATCTTTACAATCTTGCTCTGATATTGGTATTCATCTTGTCTAGAATCTTGATTGCCTGAATTGCAATCATGCTCTCTTCGTTTATTGCTTCTTTGACCCGATTATCCAGCTCGCCAGTCTTCTCTCCAGGCTCAAATTCACCTTTTCCCAATCCAAGCAATGGGTTGCCGTCCACAGCAAGGATCGCCCCAGCTTTCAGTTTCTTTAGTGCTGCGATAGTATAAATCACAGAAGTCTCCATCTCAACAGATAAAACACCGAATCTGCTCCACTGTTTGAGATTTTCAAGATCTCCATAGAAGGCATCGGAACTCAAAACAGATCCAAAATGAATTTTTCGATTAGTACTTTTTGCTGCCTCCAATAGTGACGTGGTTACCGCAAAGTCGGCAACAGCAGGGAATTCAACAGGCACATAATTCTTCGATGTTCCGTCGGCTCTTACAGCAGCAAAGGGGATAACGAGATCGCCCATTTCTAAAGATTTTTGAAGCGCCCCAGTTGTGCCAACTCGGATTAAAACTTTGGCTCCGATTTGCGCCAGCTCTTCAACTGCTATGGCGGCTGATGGGCATCCTATGCCGCTCGAGCTAACAGAGATCTCAACGCCATCTTTGCTACCAGTGTATGTTACAAATCCTCGATAATCAGCCACTTTCCGGCTTTCATCTAGAAAGGACGCTATTATCTCGACTCTTCCTGGGTCGCCTGGAATCAAAACATATTTTGCCACATCACCAATACCGCACATTATATGAGGTTGTATATATTTTTTCATCGAGATCTCAGTCCCATATACTTGGAACTTTAAGTTAAATTTTCCCACCCGAGCTGAGCCAGTGTCAAATTGGTATCAGATCCTATTGTTCAATAATCTCTTTAAGGAAATGATCAATTAACTCTTTGCTAACACCAGACCTCACAAGCCTCGATGTTACTTCCATAAAAAGCTCTTTATCCCCTTTGCATTTTTCCCTAAGCTTTCTAAGAGTCTCCTTAATTTCCCAAGGAAAAACTATCCAGTCACTTGTCTCCTTACCATAGAAATCAGGTATAACAATGCTCCATGGCTTATAATAAAGGGTGAGAAGTTTAATTTCTTTAGCTCCTTTCCGTTCAAGATGGGATTTTATTAACATTGCGCTCTTGCCTGTATCCACCACGTCATCCACAAGCAAAATCTTATTTTCAAAAGCGCTTATTGAAAGCGGTTGAGTCAATATGGGCTCACTATTTGTTTCATAAACACCAACATAAAACGCGGCTCCCACACTAGCAATACAAGTATTTTCGAGCAAATCAGACAATACCCTAGTAGGTAACCATCCTCCACGCGAAATGCCCACCAGAATATCCGGTTTAAAGCTGTTTTTGCGAACTTGACCAGCTAATTCAATTAGCATGCTATAAATACTGGTCCAGGTTGGCACTTCAAATCCGAGCTCTGAAACCAATTGGGGTTCCTCTACTATCTATATATATTTAATATTTAATTAAAAGCCGCTTTTTAAAGATAACAAGTGTAATAAATTTTCTAATCCGTCAAAACAAGAATCAAGTTAATGACTTACTTTTTTGATCAGAATAGAGAATTTCCTTAGAAAGATATGCGCTTTTTCATTTGTATACCAAAAAACTATACTATTAGAATAGAAGAAGAATGTCATTGAGTGGAAATGGGATTCCAAAAAACACGAATGTTATCTTTGTTTGAAGCTTCATTGGTAACGTTTTTGTGGTCTTCTTCGTATGTACTGATTCGTATAGGACTGGAGGAAATAAATCCTTTAGCTTTTGCAGCCTATAGATACTTTTTAGCTTCATTGATTTTACTTTTCCCTTTTTATCTTCAATTTAGAAAGAATAAAAAAGGTAGACTCAATCTAATTCGGATAAGCTTGTTCTTAGTTTTGGGATTTACAGGTTTTTTTATTGCTCAGGGATTTCAGTTTATTGGATTATTTTTCTTGAATTCAGTAACTGTAACATTTATTCTTAATTTGACTCCGCTATTTGTATTGGCTTTAAGTATTGTTTTCCTTAATGAATGGCCATCATCTTTTCAATCCATTGGGATAATAATGACGTTGTTTGGAGTAGTAGTATTTTTTTATGATGCTCTTGCAGATTTTGGAACTGTAACTGGGGTTCTAATAACTTTAATTTCAGGCGTAGGATGGGCTTTTTACATCATTATTTCAAGACACGCTCTTGCAAAAGATAATGAAAGTGTAATTACTTTAACATCAATGTCCATGCTTTTTGGCGCATTTATGCTTCTTGGCGCTACAGGTCTGACAGGAAATTTGGTGAATGTTTCCTTTTATGGGTGGATGATAATTCTTTGGTTAAGTATAGTGAATACAGCAGTTGCTTTTTTCTTATGGAATCATGCATTGAAAACGCTTAAAGCCATTGAGCAATCGATATTGCAAAATAGCATGTTAATCCAGATATCATTATTGGCTTTCTTTTTTCTCCAAGAATCAATTAGTGAATTTAACATTCTGGGTATGATAATTGTCTTTTCAGGAGTATTAATAGTTCAACTAAGAACTAAAAAAGAAAGAAACTCGAGGGTTTCAAAGAATTTTGATAAAACTTGATTAACTAATATGATTAGGTATAAGGAATTATTATTCATTACTATCAGATTTAATATATAAAATAAGGCAAAATATCTCTTAAGTCATTACTTTCAATAGAAACATCTGCGATGTTGTTTACTCGCGTATCTTTTGAATTAAAAGCGATGCTAAAACCAGCGAAGTCAAAGAGCGGAATATCAAAGATTGAATCTCCAACAACTGCGCAATGATCTTTTTCTATTGCCAATTCTTTCAGCAGATTTTGTAAAACTTTCGCCTTTTCACAAAGGGGGACAACTGGTTTTCCTTCGCCAGTTAAAAACCCATTTCTATCTTTTAAAAGCTCATTTGCAAAAACATAATGTATACCTAGTTTTTTCTTGAGTTTATTAGCCAGAATACTTATACCAGAACTAATAATGGCAGTCACATAGCCATTCTTGTGAAGCGTACTAAACGTATCTTCAGCCCCAGTCATAATTGGAACTTGATTTAGAATTTTGCGGATTTTATCAACATGGACATGCCCCCAGAATCCAATGTCTTTTCGCATGAACTCAAGATAATCGAACTCTCCTCGTAAATATCGTCTAAAAGTCATTCTTTCGTCAATGTTGAAGGCTTTATGAACACTAGTCCAACTACTTTTAGTCCTAACCAAAACACCATCCATGTCAAAAATAATTATTTTTACTTTTTTATTCAAAATAGACCAGCCATAATAAGATGGACCGTTTTTGAGAGGGAAAATAGAAAAATTCCATATGGCAACATTCCTAAGTAAACATAGATTCTATTTTGCTATGTCCGTCAAGTATTTCACCATTCGTTTCTCATCAGAAAAGATTTTTGTTGTGTACCATTCAAAGAAAGGACTGGGTTCAAACGGGTAATAAGCATAAACAAATTTCGCTAAGCTCATTGAGTACACCATTTCGCACATCACTCCTGCTGATATTTGTTCTCGAGGATTGTATGCAATAATACTATTGCAGCTCTCAATAATCTTATAATCAATATCAATGATTTGGGCGCGCAAATTCTTGATAGCGGCTTCAATATCCCACGAGTTCAATTCGTAATCTTTTTTGCCTTCGGCATAATCTATAGAAACTCGAATTTTCTTAGGTGTTTCTTTTCCTTCTCTAATTGCTTTATTTCGGACGTTTCTCCAGGTTTCAACCATTACCCAGTCTTTTATCATAGATGGATCGAAAATTGTGTAGTAGGATTGAAGGACTGATGCAAATCGTCTGATCTTTGTAAAGAATTCTCCTGATTCTCCAGTTATTGGATGACTCAGGTATACTTTGCTTTTATGTCTCACGAAAATTAGCTCTTCTAAGAAATCGATTTCATTTTCTCGGGCAACTAAAAAGAACTCTTTGTACGGAGTGAAACTTCTGGAGAGATTGTATACTCCTGTGATCTCTTCTCTTCTCCATTGGGCGAGTTCAACTAAAGTGAATTTATGTTCACTCCATTGAGGATCTTTTTTTAATCTATCTTTGACTCGAACGACATCATCAATTATTATCAGAAAAAGATCAGGCTCTAAAACTTCGACCTCATCTTTTCTTAATCCAGTGTAGGATTTGCCTTTCCATTCAAAATGATACGGTGTGCTAATTACGTGAACCCCGTCTTTTTCCTTGATTTCGCGGGTTATTTTGGCGAGGGCTTTAGTGCGAAAAGATTCGAGTTTTTGGGGTTTGCTGTCATAAAAGTCTAGGACATTTTGTGTGCCTAAAACGTAACCTTCTTTTTCGGCTTCTTCTACAATATAATCAAAGAGATGATAATAGAAAAACTCTCTTTTCTTTCTTAGCTTTTGGAGATATAGGTCTCTTCCTGTCCCTGGTTGACTTGTGCATATGACTACAGCTTTTTTTTCCGCCAAATCTCTCACCATAAATGATGTTATTTGATTTCATTGATAAGGTTTCTCAGAGCAAAATTCTCTTTTTTAGAATAAAATGTTACCTACCGATTTTCGATAGAAATTACATGACATCAATCAAATGTACACGTTCTTCTCCAAAACTAATGGTAACAGTTTCTCCCATTTTGAAGGATTTTTCGACAGATGGGCTGTATTGGTCTGCATTGATAGTTTGATATTGCGTTTTAATATTGTATCGAGAAAGATCTCCGAGATACTCAATGCCCTCAACTGTTCCGCTTAGTATGTTCCCCTTTTTGGACAAAAAGTCTTGAGAGTGCACTTCGATGTGTTCTGGTCTAACAGCAACTAAAACTTCCATTCCTTCCTTGACATTCTTAATTGAACTAGATATTAGATCTAATCCAGTATTTGTTTTAATCCAAACATTGGTTTTCCTGACTTTTGAAATTTTTCCGTTAAATAAGTTTATTAATCCGATGAAACTTGCAACAAATTTGTTAGAGGGTTTTGCATATATTTCAAGCGGACTTCCTACTTGTACAATTTTACCTAGTCCCATAACGGCTAAACGATCGGAGACAGCAAGAGCTTCTTTTTGATCATGTGTGACATAGATTGTAGTTATGCCTAGATTTTTCTGCAATTTCTTGATCTCTGTTCTCATCTCAACTCTTAATTTTGCATCTAGGTTGCTTAGGGGTTCGTCCAGTAGTAATACATCCGGTTTTATCACTAAAGCCCGTGCCAAAGCTACTCTTTGCTGTTGACCTCCACTTAGTTGATCAGGTGTTCTATTTCCAAACCCTCCTAAATTCACCAAATCAAGAGCCGATTCTACTCGACTTCTAATCTCATTGTCGGGAATTTTGCGCATCTCCAATCCAAATGAGACATTCTTAAATACACTCATATGGGGCCAAAGAGCATAATTTTGGAAAACCATTCCAATGTTTCTCTTCTCAGGGGCAATGTGATTGATCAGTTTTTTATTGAAGTAGATGTTTCCCTTATCTGGTTTGTAGAAACCGGCTATCATTCTCAGAGTTGTTGTTTTTCCACATCCAGAAGGTCCTAATATTGTGAAGAATTCGCCTTCTTCAATTTTTAGACTGACATTATCTACTGCGATTATTGGGCCAAAAGATTTCTCTAGGTTTTCTAATTTAACATACACCATTTTCTTTTCTCAACCTCCAAATGCTAATCCGGCTTTTCCGCCTAGCAGCTTGTTTGTGATATACAAGCCAATACTCGTGACAATGATTTGAATGAAACCTAAACATGAAGCTACCTTTATTGCAGTTGGTCCTCCCTTGGCTAATAGCAAGATTTGCAGAGTTAGTGGTCTTGCGTATATTCCAAAGGGTCCAATTATTGGTTGAAGAAGCAACGAAGTTGATACTTCTGTGAAAGATGTGATGAATATTAGGACCGCGCCAGCTACTAAACCTGGCATGATCAAAGGAAGTGTTATGCTTAGGAAAGTTTTGATTCTCGATGCTCCTAGGTTAGTGGCAGCTTCTTCAAGAGAGACATGAACTTGTTTTAATACCGCATGTGAGGATCTTACAGTATATGGAAGCCTTCGCATAGAATAGGCAATAACTAAAATGTACCAAAATGATGTCAGTCTGAAATTTCCAATTATTGGTTGAGAAAACATATAGAGGAATCCTAGACCAATTACAATTCCTGGAATAGCAAAAGGCATCGTAGATATAATATCCAAAATATTCTTTCCGAGAAACTTTTTTCTGACTAGTAGATATGCAATAGATGCTCCAAGAAATATTCCTGCAAAGGATGCAAGTACGGAATAAACCAGACTATTTAGAATAGATAATGAAGTATTAGAATCTACAAGAGCTTCAGCCATATATTCCAAAGTGACTCCTTGTGGGATCCATTCACCGAATAAGGGCCTTTCTGTAAAAGCCATAACAACTGTACCTAGATGGGGTATTATAGAAAAAAGAATAAGAATAGACAGAAAAAGTACAACAATTATATTCAGTTTTCTACTGATTCGTTTTTGAATTGACTTTGGTGCAACTCCAACCCTTACGGTCGCATACTCTTTCAAACCAACATATTTATTCACAAAGATCAAAACCAAAGCGGAAATTCCTGTTAAGATTATAGATATTACTGATGCCATCTCTCTGTAGCCTCCTTGGATTGTGTATTCGTTAAATGCTTGAAAAACCGAGTACTCAGTGAAATTAAGCATTATTGGAGTTCCGAGATCGGATAAGCTCCAAAGAAAGACAAGAAGAGCTCCAGCAGCAAAACCCGGAAGCGCAAGCGGAAGTGTTATTCTTCTAAAAAGTGTAAATCCTGATGAGCCAAGATTCCTTGCATTTTCTTCTAAGGTTGGATCAATTTTGCTTAATGATGCTGAGGTATTAAGATATATCAACGGCCAGAGATGAAATGTTTGGATTAAAACAATTCCAGGAATATTTGGCAAGATTAATCCCTCTTCAAGTGAAATGTTAAGGCCAAGCCACATGAAGAGGTCTTGAAGGAAATTTGTTATGATGCCATTTCTGCCCATCATTCCTACTAAGGCAAGAGCTCCTACGAAAGGAGGTATCATCAGGGGTAAAATTGTTAGAAGTGTGAAGATTTTCTTTCCACGAAAAACATATCTAGTCATAATATAAGCAACTGGAAGACCAATTGCAGTGGTAGTAGCCAGTGTAAGAGACGCGGTAATAATACTATTAATCAAACCTCTTCGGTAAGAAGGAGTAGCTATTAGATTCAAAAAATTTTGGAGACCAATCTCACCATTAGGTTCAATGAAGGCATTGAGAACAACAGAAAGTACAGGAGATAGAACAAAAACAGAAAGCAGAATGATTGCGATTAAAAGGATAAAAAGAGAGAACTTGTCGATTGAGCGCAAATTCTTGAGCCTTATTATTAGCCAATCTTTAAAGTGTTCTAGTCTTTCCAACCCCTTTAATTCCCATTCCATATTAGTTAGGTATACACCCAAAATTATTTAAAATCACTCAAAGTAGTGTAATACTGGCATTCGTTGAGGAGTAAAATAAAAATGGCTTCAAAAGGAATGTACATTATTGCAACAGTTGTCCTAATTGTCTTAGTAGGTTCAGTAGGAATTTGGTTGTTTTACAGTCAAGGCATTGAACATAAATTAGTTGTAATCCACCCTCACAGTGCAGCTTTAGCAGATAAAGTAATCGATGACTTCAAAGATTGGGTTCAAGAAACGCAAGGCTATTCAATAACTGTAAGTCAACTCACACCAGGTGGATCAGGAGCGGTCTTGGAAACTGTATGGGCTTGGGAAGGAAATCCAGAAGCGGATATTTATTGGGGTGGCGGAAGTTATAACTTCGAAGAGGCCGCTAATCTGCATTCTTGGGAACCAACTCCAACAGGAAGTAGTTTGCTCCATCCATACAAATCTGCAGATGATGATGGAATTGTTGAAACATTTAATGGTTGGGCTATGAAGGAATACAATGTTGACGAAGATCCTGATAACCCGGTGTTTTATGCAGCCGCATTGAGTGGGTTTGGCTTTATGTGGAATACCGAGTATTTGACAGCGAACGGTCTTGAAAATCCTGATGAGTGGGCAGACCTCCTAGACACCCAATATAGAGGTCATATAGTGATGTGTAATCCCAAAACTTCAGGTTCTACAACTTCATCAGTGCTTGGAGTTACACAGTTTCTGTCAAAAGAGTATTCCTGGGCGTCCGCTCTATCATTCTGGGCAGAACTTACGGGAAATATAGGTCTATACGTTACATCGAGTGAGGATGTCCCAGCAAAAGTAATCTCAGGCGAATATGGCATTGGAATATGTATTGACTATTATGCTTACGATCCTCTTAGAGAAGGAGAGCCTGTTGGTTTTCTGCATTGGCCTACAACAGTTAGTCCTGATCCTGCAGCTATATTAACTGGAGCTTCAAACATAGATGAAGCAAAACTTTTCATGGATTACATAACTAGCAATCGAGGACAAACCACCGTAAGCTACTATAGATTGCCAACACGAGAAGACGTGACCACAACTTCGCCAGTTCCAAACCCGTTTGACTCCGAACAATTTCCAACTTTGGTTCCAGACTATGATGTTGAACTTCACAATGACCTCTATAGCAGAATACGTCAAGTTTACAATGATTGGCTTGTCACAAATCATGACACAGCTAAAGAAGCCTACGCGTTAATCAAACAAGCTGAAAGCGAAGGCAAAACGGGAACAAACTACCAAAATGCAGTAACAGCCTATACATCAGTACCAGACAACGTGGACACAATCGAAGAATTAGATTCCGTGGAATACAATGAAAGCAGCATCCAGCAAGGATGGGAGAACTGGGGTGCAACCAAATTCCAAGAAGCAAAAAATGAAGCGGAGCTGGCATTAGCTGGCTAACGTCATCCCCTTTTTTGTTCAAAACTTGCATTTTCTTTGAAATTCTCATCAAATTTTTATTTAGTTGACTATGCTCTTGTAAATTCTTCAAAATTAAAAATTGGAGATGTAGCTATCTAACTCAAAAAATTTTGAAATGTTAGGAGGCAGATTTATGGTGAAAAACGGAAAATAGAAAAACCGCTTCAGCTGATTAGCTTTCTTTGCGAAATTGGAAAAGGTTTTTATTTGAAATTAGACAAGCAACCTTCACGGAACAAAACACAAATAGGATAAATGCGCGTTTCAATTAAGGGTTGAAAAAAATGACATGGCCTGCCAATATCGAGGAATTAATTCAAGAGTTCTTGAATCCTCCGAACGCATATCAAGCACTTACTGTGGAGCGAGTATTGTTAAGCCTTATTATTACCTTTGGGGTTACTTTATTCATATTTTATATGTATCGTAAAACCTTCAGAGGTGTTCTTTACACACGGAACTTCAATGTCGGGCTTGTATTAACTGGGCTTGTGGTGACCCTTGTTACTTTGCCAATTAGCTCTAATATAGCGCTTTCATTGGGGATGGTAGGTGCATTGAGTATTGTTCGTTTTCGTACCGCTATTAAAGATCCAGCAGATATTGTGTTTACCTTTTGGGCCATAGCAGTTGGTATAATAAGTGGTGCAGGTCTATACATGATAGCTATAGTAGGGTCCCCAGTAATTGGGCTCTTCGTATTTGTTTTGAGTCGAGCAAACTTTCGCAGCAATGATCCATACCTAATGGTAATTAACTATTCAAGTGAAGCTGAGGAGGCTGTTCAAAAGGCGGTTCCTAAACACAAGCTAAGATCGCGAACAGTAAATCCTGGTGGGGTAGAGTTAATTTTGGAAGTTCGGATGAGAGCTAAAGATGCTTCACAGGTGGATGAACTGTTGAAAATTAGAGGTGTAAGTAACGCAGCGCTCGTCAGTTACAACGCTGACGTTGCCTAACTGTTAGTCTAATACTGTTAAATAGAGAGGGGTTAACGGTAGATTAGAAGGGAAATGTAATGAAGGGAAATAGTTTGCACCTAGGAAAATCACGGTTAGCGTTAGTCGTTATGCTTTCAGCACTTTTATTGTCTAGTATACCCTTGAGTTTTGCGCAAACTAGTGGTGCAGAAGATTATTGGGTTGGCGCAGACAAAGTCATTGATGAAGCTGATGTTTTTTTTGATGACACCTATATTCACGATATTTATCTGTTTTTCGATGACCCAGACTGGTATGATACCCTATATGAAGCACATGATAAGGACCCAGAAGACCCATATTTTCCTGCGCGTTTTGTTTCTCACGATATTGAAATAGATTCTATTGGGGTGCGCTTCAAAGGTTTATCTACTTTTGGCTTTGGAAGCCGTTTTCCATGGGGAGGGGGAGAAGATGAGGACATCAAGAAGCCGTTCCGACTTGATTTTAACATGTATGATGAGGAAGGTGCAGAAGAGACTACCTTTTTTGGTCTTAAAAAGTTGAATCTAAATAATGGCGCACTTGACCCAACTATGATGCGAGAGAAACTGTTCATGGACTTTGCTAGCAAGTATGTGCCTACGCCCCGCTCGGTCTACACGCGGCTATATGTTAACGATGAATACTATGGTTTTTACTTGGCTATGGAACACATCGACAACACTTTTGTTAAAAGCCGTTTCGGGAATAATGAAGAAGGCAATATTTACAAGGTTGATAGACTTGGACCTCTCATGTATAATGGGTCAGACCCGGCGGGTTACACTAATTATGAGATAAAAAACAATGATGAAACACGGAACTATTCAGATCTCATCGAATTAACAGACATCTTGACAAACACGCCAACATCACAACTGCCAGAAAAACTCGAGGCAATCTTCGATGTTGAACAAGCCCTGTATTCACTAGCGATTCTAGACCTGTTTGTTAACCTCGACTCATACATTGGAAACGGACGCAATTATTACCTCTACGACCGAAGCGACACTGGAAGAATAACTCATTTACTGTGGGATGCCAACTTGGCTTTTGGCAAATTCGGTTTCGGTTTTAACATGAGTGAAGACCAATCTGAATATTACGTGTTTCCGCCATCCACTTTAAGGGGGTTTGGCTTTTTCCCTAGAGGAGATCCCCAAAATTTAACATTAATTAGCAGCCTTATGGCAGTTGAAGCCTACAACAGAACATATATTCGCATTCTTGCCCAATTGCTACGAGAAGGCTTTGATGCTGTAGCAATTAATGCAAGAGTTCAAGACCTAGCAAACCTCATCCGTTACGAGATTGACAACAGTCCTAATATGCAGACGCAACCCTCGGCGTTTGATCCTGCACTTCAGGAAACAGTAGATTTTGTGGAAAGACGCGCAACTTTCCTTAACGCTCAACTTAATTCTTATGCAAGGAAAACTGACTTAAAATTAAACGATTTAATGATCCAAAACCAAGGCACCATAATAGACAACAATGGCGATTATGATCCATGGATTGAAATCTACAATCTAGGACCCGGCTTGGTAAACACAAGCAACCTCTACTTGTCGGATAACCTACTTGTGCCAAACAAGTGGAAATTACCCGTACAGAACCTAGACGACGGTGAATTTCTCTTGCTATGGCTTGATGGTGAAGTCACTGAAGGAGAAAATCATGTGCCCTTCAGCTTCAATTTGGAAGGCGGCGACATGTACTTGTATATGAATAATATCACGAATTTTGTTCTTGTCGACAGTACCTCCTACCCCGCACTTGATGTTGATGTTTCTTACGGTCGTCTTCCTAATGGCGAAGGTTCATGGCAAGTAATGAGTTTAGTTATAACACCAGCTGAACCTAATCAATTCTTGACCGTTCCAGAAGGCTTAGTTATTAACGAATTTATGGCAAACAATGACGCGGCTATTCCTGGCCCGGATGGGGATTATCCTGACTGGATAGAATTATACAACGCCGGCACTGAACCAGTTGACCTCAGCGGCATGTATCTAACAGACGACCTGACTAATCCCAAGTGGCAGTTCCCAGAAGGAACAACCATAGGACCAAATGGCTATCTAGTTATTTGGGCAGACGCTGCTTCTCTTTCACTAGACTACGCAAAGTTCAGTCTAAGCGCTCAAGGTGAAGCTATATTTTTACTGGCGCAAGACGCCGAGACATTAATCGATTCAATCGCGTTTGCCCAACAATTTGATGACATTTCATATGGTAGACGACCTGATGGCGCTTCAAGCTGGACCTATCTAACACCAACTCCTGACTCATCGAATACTTTGGGTACACCTGTGACACCAGAAGCCCCTCCCGCTACGGACATACCCACCGATCTTTTTATTAACGAATTTATGGCAAACAATGACGCGGCTATTCCTGGCCCGGATGGGGATTATCCTGACTGGATAGAATTATACAACGCCGGCACTGAACCAGTTGACCTCAGCGGCATGTATCTAACAGACGACCTGACTAATCCCAAGTGGCAGTTCCCAGAAGGAACAACCATAGGACCAAATGGCTATCTAGTTATTTGGGCAGACAACACACTCTATCCGAGATCATTGCACGCCAGCTTTGGTCTCAATGCAACCGGTGAAGAGATAGGTTTATTTGCACATGATGAAGAAACGCTAATTGATTCAATTACTTTTGGAGTACAAGATGATGACGCATCGTTCGGTCGTTTCCCTGACGGCAGTCCAAGTTGGACCTTCCTAACACCAACTCCTGGCGAAGCAAACGAGTTATATGAACCTGAAACATCAGTAGTCATTAATAATTTGTTTATTAATGAGTTTATGGCAAATAATGATGCAGTAATTCCGGGACCTGATGGGACATATCCTGACTGGATAGAATTATTTAATGCAGGCAACGACACGATTAACATAAGCGGCATGTATCTGACAGACGACCTGACTAATCCTAAGTGGCAGTTTCCATCCGGCACTACAATAGAGCCTCAAGGGTTCCTAGTTATCTGGGCAGACAACGGTTCTGATAGAAGTTCGCTACATACGAGCTTTGGTCTTAACGCCAGTGGGGAAGATATTGGTCTTTTTGCCAGTGATGGCGAATCGCTAGTTGATTCGATTGTATTTGATCAACAGGTGAACGATGTTTCATATGGCCGTCTTCCTGATGGTGGTGCAAGCTGGAATTATTTGACGCCTACTCTTGGTTTGTCAAATAATCTGGGGGAGATTGTGAATACTGGAGCACCCACTCTCAATGGTGGCGTTCCTGATGGCTTGTTCATTAATGAACTTATGGCTGACAACCAAATTACCCATGCAGGTCCTGATGAGACATATCCTGATTGGATTGAATTGTTTAATGCAGGTAACGAGACGATCAACCTAGGTGGCATGTACTTAACTGATGACTTGACGGACCCTACAGCATGGCGCTTTCCTAATGATACTTTCATTGAACCAGGAGGTTACCTGCTAATATGGGCTGACAATTCTTCCGACAGAACTTCTTTGCATACGAATTTTGCTCTCAACGCAAACGGAGAAACAGTAGGATTATTTGCAAGTGACGGCGTGACACTAATTGATTCAGTGACTTTTTTGAAACAAATCGGAGATGTTTCCTATGGTCGCTTACCTGATGGTGGCGAAAGTTGGGACTACCTGCTTGTAGCCACACCTGGTTGGGGAAATAATAAGCGCCAAACTGGTTCTGAAACGCCGATCTGGCTAATTTTACTGCTAATCGGCATAATCATTGGATTGAGTGCCCTTACAGTAGTTGCTGGCAAGATACATTCAAGGCGAAAACGATGAATTATAAAAAGAAAGAACCGCGACTGAGACATGAACTGAAGTATCATATTGATTACTTCCAGTATCAGATTCTTCGAAAAAAGTTAGCTGCAGTTCTAAAACCAGACCCACACGCGGGACCTGACGGGCGCTATCATGTCAGGAGCCTGTATTTCGACGATTTCAAGAATTCTGCGCTCTTCGAGAAAATATCTGGAGTTGCCCGACGAAAGAAGTATCGAATGAGAATCTACAACTGCAACGATCAAACTATCAAGTTTGAAAGGAAAACTAAACGTGATCAATATGTCTTTAAGGAGAACGTAAGAATCACCCGCAACGAGGCTGAACGTATTATAGCAGGTGATGTCTCCTTCTTGGCGGACTCTGAGAATTGCCTTCTTAAAACCTTTTACTTGGAGAGCCAATATAATCTTCTGCGACCCGTGGTGCTGGTTGATTATCACCGAGAAGCATATGTTTATCCTATTGGCAACGTCCGAATTACATTTGACATCGACCTGCATACTAGTCTGGGTTCAGTATCGTTATTCGATCCTAACACTTTCACCATGAGCGTCAACGAGCAGCGCGGGGTGATTCTAGAAATCAAGTTCGATAATGCACTACCTTTGCACATTCGTGGCCTATTTCCAAACACCATTCGACCTCGATTGGCAATTGGGAAATTTGCTATCTGTAGAACAATAAAAAACACTCCACTGAATATTTCGGCGAGTCCTTGAAGAATAATAGAAGCCTAAAAAGCTGATGAAAAGGGACTAAAACTTTGCATTAGTGTTTTATCAATATTTTTCCGTAAAACATAAAAACCAATTATGGGATTAAATCAGGTGGTTCAGGATGGGGAAAAGAAAAAGATCTCGCTTAATTCCAATTCCAGTTATCGCGATAATTTTGGCAGTAGTTTTGGCTGTGATAGTCTTTGTAGGGTCACCATCCAGCCAAGGAGTTGCGGCAGGAGTTAACGTTGGAGATCAGTTTATCTATGAAATTAAAAGTTCCTGGAATTCAGATGATGCTAATGCAACTCTGGTCGATTATTATGTTCAGCTAAACATGACAGAATGGTATAAGATTACGGTGACCGATGTAAATGATTCAAAAGTTTCAATTAACACTGTCTGGCGGTTTAAAAACGAAACTGAAATTGAGAGTTCTAGTACTATGAATGTAAAAACAGGTATAGCGTTTCCCAGCAATGCGTTTTGGGCAATTTACGCTGCTAATCTTGAAGAAAATGATCGAATCCGCCCATTAGGAGCAAGTCAAGCTGTTGTTAACGAGACCGAAACTAGAGAATATGCGAGTGGACCACGAGAGATAAATATTGTATCGCTAACCGAGCAATATTACGACGCTGACGACCCCACTTACGCTACAACCTGGACCGAGTATATGAACACAAAATTTGATAGGCAGACAGGGATGCTTGTTGAATTTCACGATATATCAATATACACCAATCCAGCACAGACTATGACCATTACATGGATTCTTAGAGAAACAAACGTTTGGGACATTTAACAATCCAGGCTAAATCTCAATTCTACCTTTATCTACAAAAAAACAATTTTTTAAAGTAAGTTCTTGCAGAAGATATGAGAAAAATAGTAGTCCTTTTTTCTTTTTAAAGGCCTGCATCAATAAAATCTCCCCAAGATGAGATTATGTGTAATTTTACATTTCGGAGTTTCTTAAAAGTTCTCTTGCATTTTTAATTGCAACTCGATAAAAAACTAAAGTAAAAACGATGGCGATGGTCGCGCTGATTAAAAGTGCCAAAAAAGGATCTAAAACTCCTATTGCTACTAAACTTGGAAAAAATTCTGACGCCAAGGAGGATATTGCATATGGAAAAAAGGGAGTCAAAATCGCTATGCCCGCCAAAAGGCAAGAAACTAAGTTAATTAGACTCCATGATACGCGTATCATTCTAGGTCTAGGGATTTCGGTGAAATCGGCTCCTTTTATCCCATTTGATAACGAGATTGCTGTTATTGCGATTACTAGAAAAACTGCCTCACAGAAAGCCACGATTGTAGCTCGCAACGAAAGATTATACACTATTAACCCGAAAACACCGGTAATCGCTAAGACTATAGTAGAAAAGAAAATTACAAAAAAATACTTGCTCTTTACCAAAGATTCAGCAGAAATCGGAGAAGAATAAATTCGCCAAACCACTTGACCTTCTTGACCTATCATGAAACTACCTAAACTCATTGCCATTATGGCAGCTGGAAAAAGAAAAGGTGTTACTTGCATAAGAAGGGAAACTTGGGAAGGAACTGGTTGCGTTGATTGCATTAATTGCATTAGGGGCACTAAGATGACAACTATTGGAATTATGAAGATTGTCATCAGTTCTCTTCGGCGCGTAAACGCCTTCAAATCTTTTCTGATTAATGCAGCTTCAACAGTGGAAAAACCAAGTTTGCCAAATAAACCAGTTCTTGGAGCGTAGGTTCCACGCGAAATGGTTATTGTTGGAGGTTCGTAAAGTCCAAATCGACTGTTCAATAAAGTGGCGATCAAAAACAAGCCAGCTATAAACAAAACAGCCAGACCCATGAATACTATTCCCTGCAATAAGAGGCCAGATATTGTAAAAGAATAAAGTGCTATACCTAGCCACACGAAAGGAACAAACCAAGCTGCAGTTTGAGCAGCACCAATAGTTTCGATTATTGCTAAAGCACCTCCAGAAGTCACATAGAAATAAACGATATAAAATATAACAAAGAAAAGCAGCGAACCAATAAATCTAACCCACACTGCGGCTCGACCTGATGACTTGTAAACAGCCCCTATGAATCTAACTTGTAGTACTCTCAAGATTTCTGTAGTGGCACTTGCCATGAAGGCAGCAGCAACCATAGAAAGGGAGGTCACCAAAGCGATAAAAAATTGGCCAATAAACAACGAGAACACAGATATTATTGAAATAATGAGCACCACTGACGCCAATGGAAAACCAAGTAAGCTGGCCAATATTGAAGCCAGAGTGTGTTCTTGCCAAGTTATAGGCAACCAATACGGGACCTGAGTCGAGGTCTTAACTCCGCTAAGGCGTATTTGCTGCATCATAGTAAAGACCAAACTGTAAACCAAAACAAGAGTTGGAAGCGCAAAAAAAATGTTCAGAGTACCGCCCTGTAATATATCGACCAGTTCAGGTTCAGCTACAGTGACGAAATTGTAGATTACTCCTGCAAGCACACCACCGGCTAAGCCAATGCCTAAGGAAACCCAGTAAGGCCAATACGCTAGAAAACGGTTTTCTCGATATTTTGTAGTTTTTTTACCTCTGATAAGCCTGCCGGATTTTCTTTCAACCTGCATAAGACTTAGGACGTTCTTCCAATTCATTTCAAGAGCTCCTCAACCACGGCTTTTATGTCGTCCGTGCCAGTTAATTTCAAGAAAATATCCTCGAGACCAGAATCAGGTAGTCTCGCCATTTCCCTGAGCTCTCTCATGTTACCTAATGCTAATATCTTTCCTTGGTACATTATTCCTATTCTATCGCACATGGCTTGAGCTATCTCTAGCACGTGGGTGGACATTAAGGTAGTTACACCTTGAGTTTTTAATTGATGCAAAAAATCTTTGACTATCCGTGCCGACCTAGGGTCCAAGGCGCTTAATGGTTCGTCCAGAACAAGCAGTTTAGGTTTGTGTAGGAACGCTGATATTAAAGCAATTTTCTGTTTCATCCCATCGGAGTAGCCGTTTATCATGTCGCCTTCTCGACCTTCAAGTTGCAGGGCTTTCAAGTACTCGGTAATTCTGCTTTTCTTCTCTTTTGCTTGAATACCGTAAATGTCGCCTATAAAGTCCAAATATTCAATTCCAGTTAGGAATTCATACAGACGGGGTGATTCAGGTACATATCCTACCTGCTGCTTAACGGATACAGGGTCTTTTTTCACGTTTACTCCGAGAACACTAACTAGGCCAGAGTCTTGTTGAACTAGACCTATTAGCATTTTGAGCGTTGTTGTTTTGCCTGAGCCGTTTGGTCCCAATAAACCGAAAATCTCGCCTTTTTTAATTTTCAAGTCAACTTTGTCTACGGCCAAAATCTCATTGTAGCGTTTTACTACTTTTTGCAGTTCAACAGCAAATATGTTAGTCATTGCAATTACCTTAAAGTTGTACTAGAAAATGAATGAGCCTTATTTAATCCTAACTTGAGTTCTGGCTTTCATCTGTTCTATACTCAGAATTTTATGTGAAATAGCTAGCTTCTTAAGAGAAGATGGAGTACAACACTTTCCTAAGAAGCGTTCTTATGTTTTTTATTTTTCATAAAAATAGGGCAATGCAATGCTTGCTAAGCGTTTTTCCAATATGTTTTTAGCTTCTTATGGTACGTCGGCTTCATTTGGATAACCTCTGCTTTCCCAGAAACCCAGGTAATTCTCATTATCCGATAGCTCGATTTTTGTTATCCACTTTATCCATTTATATCCGAATTTGCTTTCAGCGACGAGTTGGAATGGAAATCCTCTTTCAGGTGGAAGAGTTAAGCCGTTCATTTTGTAGGCTATTAGAACGTCTTTTTCTAAGATGTAATCAAGTGGAAGAGCTGTTGAGTAGCCATCATAAGCGTAGAAGATTACAGTTACAGCTTCAGAGTTTATTTCGGCTTCGTTCAGAAGATCTTCTAACAGGAAGCCTTCCCAAAGAATATCCACAGACCAGCCTTCTATACAGTGAAGCGTTGTGACTTTCTGATATTTTTGGAAACCGTTGACCACATCGTCGTAAGTGTATTCCATTGTTTGATTCACTAATCCCTCTATTGTAAGGACATAGTCTGAAGCGTTTACGTATTGCGGACCTCTTATGGCATTTTCTCTAAAGTCGCCTATCGACGAAAGGTTTTGTCCCTCATACTCTCGGATTTCTTCAGGGTACAGAATACGCGGCGTATTCTGTAAATAAATGGCAACGGCAACGAATCCAACGAGTAAAAAAACAAATGCCGCGAAAATCAAACCTTTAAAACGTTTTATTTTCTCCATTCTTTCATGCAAATATCAGCAAAATCGACTTTATATCTCTTCTTAAAAAGTAACCTGTGACAATTTCTCAAATTCCTTAAGAAAGTCACTGCATAATGCTTTGTAATTTTATGTAAGCCATAACAAAATAAGCTAGTGTTGGACCTAAATGCCTCCTTTTAGATTCTTTTCGTACTTTTCTCAAAACCATTTCTATTAGGGTGAATATTTTTGCGAGTCAAGTTTTTGATTTATCTTGAAAAGCTTTTATTGGCGATTATCAATCCTACGATTGATGTCTGGCAAGGGATTCTTTTTAGAACGTTACGAGCGATTAGGCTGGAAATTTAAAGACGCAAAACCCAGACAGGCGATCAGATTAAACGCAACCAACATCAAGGAAAAAGACCTTGAAGAAAGGCTTGAAAATATTGGAGTTCATTTTAAGAAAATTCCCTTTCTTGAAAAGGGTTATTGGATTCGGAGTTCAAGCGTTTCTGCAGGAGCAACTGCTGAGTACTTGTTGGGTTATTATTCGATTCAAGAGGCTGCATCCCAAATTCCAGCCACTTTGTTCACAGATTTGAACGGCAAAATTGTGCTTGACGCTTGTGCCGCACCAGGAGGAAAAACCGTCCAATTGGCAGATTTGATGAGGAACACGGGCATAGTGATTGCATTAGATGTTAAAAAGCGGCGCTTGGCTGCTTTGGCGAACCATTTGGAAAGATGTCACGTAAGCAACGTAATCGCTTATGAGCTTGATGCGAGGCAGGCTTCGCGGCTTAAAATGAAGTTCGACAAAGTTCTTGTCGATGCGCCTTGCTCTGGAAACTACACTTTGGACAGATCCTGGTTTAAACGGCGGAAACTGAAGGACATAAAACAGAACGCAAGCGTGCAGAGAGAAATCTTGACTGAAGCTGTAACACTGCTCGATAATCAAGGAGAGCTTGTTTATTCAACATGTTCTTTGGAGCCTGAAGAAAACGAGCTTAACATGGACTGGGCTGTGAAGCATTTGAACCTCAATATTGAAGAGATTGACTGCTATGGCGAGAAAGGCCTGACTGAGGTTTTTGGGAGACAGTTAAATCCATCAGTGAAGCGTTGCAAGCGAATCTGGCCCGATAAAACTCAAGGTTTCTTCGTCTGCAAGCTAAAGAAGAGGGAGGGAAAACCATGAAGGCGATTGTGAAGTTTGCGTTACAGTTTGGTGCCAAGTTTTCGTTAACCGGTGATTTAACAATGAACAAGGCTGGTCGCTATTTCCTTCGAAACAAAGCTTTGCTAAAAGTCGCTCGAAACGACTTTTATTATTCAGGAATGTATCTGGGAAAGATTAAAAAAGGCAAGTTTTTCCCAAGTTTTAACCTACTAATGATGCTTGCGCAGAGGAAAGCTAACAAGATTGTTGTTGATAAGAAAGCAGCGTGGTTGTTTATCTGTGGTAGAGATATTTTTCAAAAAGCAATAGTTGATATGCATGGTTCGAGGAGGAAAGGTGATCATACGTTGGTACTGAACGAGTTTGGCGATTGTTTGGGTTTTGGTCGGATAGTCCGGAGTTTGAATGGATCGATGAAAAATGAAGTTGCAGTTAAGAATGTTTTAGATGTTGGTGATTTCTTACGTCGAGAAATTTGATTAAAGGTTCTTTTTTCGGGTCTTCTGTTTTTTTGCTATATTAACCTATGCCGCATTGTTTCACTAATTTTCGATTTTTTTGAACAATTATCCATTAAATATGGCGATAAACTTAAATATGTTTATCACAAATGTGATTTCCATAACATATGAAAACTGAAACATAGAAGCTAAAGTGAGGATGTGAAAAATGAAGAACTTCAAAGATACAGTTTGGAAAGAAAAAGTAGAAAAAGTAGTCAAACAAATTAAGAAATTCGAGATCAAATTTGTACGACTTCAATTCACCGATATAAACGGTATCGTAAAAAACTTGGCTGTGTCTTCCAAGAACATTGAAGCCATCTTTGAGAGTGGACAACCCTTCGACGGATCATCAATAACAGGGTACAGACCTATCGAAGAATCAGACATGGTTTTATTCCCAGACCCAACAACATTCGCAGTTCTACCGTGGCGAGCAAAAGAAAAATCATCATGCAGACTTATCTGCGACGTATACACTCCAGAAGGTACACGCTTCGAAGGCGACCCTCGATACATCCTCGAACGTGTCCTAAAAAAAGCCAAAGATGCTGGCTTCACGTATATATGCGCCCCAGAACAAGAATTCTTTATAGTAAAGGAAAACGATTCCGAATTACCAACACCAATAGATTTGGCTGGTTACTTCGATTTCCACCCCGGCGACTTAACCGAAGGAATCAGGCGAGAAATAGCCGACACAGCCGAGCAGTTTGGCATAGAGATTGAAATCTCCCACCATGAAGTAGCCCTAGGACAGAACGAAATTGACTTCAAGTACGATGAAGCCCTCACTACTGCTGATAGAGCCATAACCATGCGTATGATCACAAAAATCGTTGCTGCCCAGAGCGGTTATTTGGCTACTTACATGCCTAAACCCTTTGCCGGCATTAACGGCTCCGGAATGCACACACACCAAAGCCTATGGAACACTGATTTAACCCAAAACAGGTTCTACGCAGATAACCCAGAGACGGATTATCTTTCCGAAACAGCCATGAACTACATAGGCGGACAACTAGCCCACGGACGCGAAATGTGTGCAGTTCTCGCTTCCTGGCCCAACTCGTACAAACGATTAGTACCAGGATTTGAAGCGCCGGTCTACCTTGCGTGGGCACATAAGAACAGGTCACCTCTTATCAGAGTCCCTAACTTCGGAGGAAGAAAAACTGCAGCCCGATGCGAAATTCGCTGTCCTGACCCGTCAGGAAACCCATACCTACAGTTCGCGGTTCTTCTCGCCACAGGATTAGATGGAGTTAAAAACAAGATAGAACCAGGCGAACCAGTCGAGCTAAACGTTTATGAAATGAGTTATGAAGAACGAAAGAAACGAGGCATAGTTTCATTGCCAGAAAATATGAAAGAAGCTCTAGACGAATTGGAAAGAAGCAAACTAATGCGCGAAACACTGGGCGAAACAGTATTCGAAAACTTCCTTCGCGAAAAACGCAAAGAATGGGATCTCTACCGAACGCAAGTAACCGAGTGGGAAGTCAACAGGTACATCAGACGACTCTAAAACATTAAACCCCTTTTTCCAAAGGGTTCCCAATTTTTCTATTTATTTTATTTAATACTCTCAGCCAATTTAGATATTTCCACCGTAATTTGCGTTCTTTTAGTTAAATCCCGAACAACGACCGAATCTTCTTTCAACTCTTGCTCGCCCACTATAACCGCGTAGTCCATTTGTCGCCTGTCCGCATCTTCCAAAGCCTTACCTATCTTTCGTCCCATAACCTCAAACTCCACCGACACCCCTGCTTCCCTGAGTAACTGTGAAATCTTTAGCGCTTCAGTTTTCACCTTCTGATTCACAGGAATAACCACAGCGGTTTTTGCTAGCCCAGTTGGCAACACTATTTTTTGCGTTTGAATCGCAACAGCTACCCGATCCAAACCATGAGCAACACCCACAGCTGGGGTTGATTCACCTCCGAAAACTTCAACTAGCTTGTCGTAGCGTCCACCGCCGCCCAAAGCTATGTCAAGCTCAGGCACGTTCACTTCAAAAATCATACCCGTGTAATATTCAAGCCCTCTAGCGAATGCAGGCTCTACGGATTCAACAGGGATTCCGCTCGCAGTAACCAATCGCAGAATTTCAAGAAGATTATCTACAGCTGCTTCTGCTTCTTTATAACCCTCAACGTACTTTCGAATTTTCTCGGCAGTTTCAAACGGCGTGTTTCCTTTTAATTCCAATAATCCCTGAAGTATAGCTCGGCATTCTTCCTGTTCCAGAAGCTTGAAGGCTTCATCATACTCTTTTTTATCCATTCGTTGCAGCACAGCGTTTTGAACTTTGTCACCAACATTTTCTTGCCTTAGAAGACTTCTTATCACGCCAATATGCCCGATTTTAAAAGCGTAACCCTGTAGACCCGTTGCTTTCATTATATTGTCCGTGATAAGTATCGCTTCAGCGTCGGCTTCAGCATTGTTTGAACCGACCAATTCAAAGTTGGACTGCCAAAATTCCCGGTAGCGCCCACGTTGAGGCTCGTCATATCGGTAAACGCTTCCCACACTAAAAAGCCTTAGTGGCTTCGGCTCAGATTTCAAGGCGGTTATGGCCAGACGCGCTATTGAAGCAGTGAATTCTGGCCTCAAAGCTACAGCACGATCACCTAAGTCCTTGAAAATGAACATGCGTTGGCGCATTTCTTCACCTGATTTTGCACTTAATAACTCATATGGTTCGACTACGGGCGTTATCACTTCTTTGTAGTTATAAAGCTGTGCGGTTTCTTTTGCTTTGCAGATTATAAAGTTCAGGATGGCTGCTTCTTTTTCTAGCAAGTCGCGCATTCCACGTATAGTTTGGAATTTTGGCATGGTCTTTCACTTGGTTACTTGAATGTTAATTGTGAGATTGTATAGTAAACTGTTTCTCCTCTACGGTTCATCACTGCTATAACGAGTTCTTTCTTTTCGCTACGGCATTGTCGCAAAGCTTTTGCTAAATCTTCTATAGGCGTAGGTTTACCTTCTTGAGTGCCTAAGATCATATAGGAAGCAGGCCCTTTACCATAAGCGCCTCGAGAGTATACTCGGAAATCAATTCCGGTTCCAAAGCCATCTCTGACCACATAGCCTCTGTTTCGTAGATCCCTATAAACCAAATAGTTAAACCATGCGTTTGTGCAATTTTTCTTATAGGCTTGGAGCAGAGTTTGAAAGTCAAATTGCACACCCTTCTGGTTTTTAACCTCAAGTAATTCTTTATCTAAAAGGTAAAGAGCCTCGTAAAAAGTCAACGTTAAAGAGTTATTATCTGGTGTGCCGTATCCGCGCTGAGAAAGCGAATCAATGCTTCGTTTTTCAGAGATTTTAACGCCATTTTTAGCAACAACTCCAGTGACTTTAAGTTGCGAGTCAGTTGGAGGTTCAGTTTCCTTTTCGCTCATTAATTGGCAACCACTTATTTTAAAGTAGTTAATTCTTCAACGATAAGTGTTTTTTTGTAACAATATACATGTTTCCATTGCATCTGTAAACTTATAAAATTCTTTGGCTTCGAAAAGTAGATACCACAAACATAGTATCCAGCGAATGGCTAATAGTGTAATGACTACTCAGCATCGCGCTCCATAATGCATGCGATTATTACTGAAAAGTGTAAAAAAGAGGGAAAAGTCGTAGTAGAATTAATCAACTCTGGGTAATTTGGTTAAATAAAAAGCAAGTGGAGATGTCTCCCGCATTAACATTTTCCCTTTTTTATTGCTAATCTCCAACAAAGTGGCCGAGGTGAGGTAGCTTGGTTCGTTTTGTTGTCAACCGTAACCTTTTCTCCCTTTTTTATTTCAAATATGGTTTTGGCTAAAGTTCTATCGTCTTTTCATAAAGAAGTAAACGGTTTAACGTTGTTTAATGACGACTTTGCCAACCTTGACAACTGGATTGTTGCTGAAGGGGATTGGACTGTTTCTAACGGAATATTGAAGGGGGTGGAAGTGGATTCCGCATTTAGGACACTTAAACTCTGTCATGACCTCACTCTCTTTCACTGAGTTGGATAAACGCGAGATGCTACAAGAAATGCCGCTAATATAACAAAGTTATATATATATTATAAATCAAGTTTTTGTGCAGTTAAGCAAAATAAAAAAAGGTAGTGAAAAAATGGCAAACAACTTTATGTTACGGGGTTTTCTTATTCTGCTGGTTTCAATAATATTAGTATCAGCCACTGCTGTTTTTGCTAATAATGGAGAAACTGAGTCGTGGCCCACCTTCCAGTATGATTATCAACGCACTGGAGCACCCGATAACACTGGTCCGAAGACAAACGATCTGGTTTGGAAATGGTTTTCTGGAAAGGTAACGGAGTATCCGGAAGGCACATTCCCTGAATCTACAGCTCTTGTGCCAGCTGTCGTAAATGGAAAAGTCTACGTTGGAACGGAAGAAAATCGTTTTGTGGCCCTGGATGAGTTTACTGGTGAGCTTATTTGGGAATATCAGACTGAAGGTATTGTTAGAACGCCTCCAACTGTTGCTGATGGCAAGGTCTTCTTTGGATCACACGACTCCTACTTCTACGCTTTAGATGCCGACACTGGGGAACTAGTCTGGAAGCACGGTCCAGTTGATGAGGCGGAGTTTGATGTTGGCATTTGGACTATTGGAACAGTCGTCGCGAACGGGCTCGCGGTTTTTGGAGCCGAAGATGTCTATGCTCTAAACGCGGACACTGGAGCACTGGTCTGGAGAAAAGATTTTGCAGGAGGATACGATTGGGCGTTGGGAGTTGCTTCAATTGGCAATACACTTCTAGTGCCCTCGCTTGACACACATCTCTACGCTTTAAAGATTGACACGGGTGAACAGTTATGGAAATACAAAACTGATAGCTATATTGAATCCCTTCCCGCCACAGCTTACGGTAACGTTTACGTTGGATCCACTGACAATCATACCTATTGTGTAGATTTGAACACTGGAGAACACCTTTGGAAGATCGAGCATGGCTGGAGTGATAAATATGGATTTGGAGGCGGCGGTTGGAGTCATCCTGCTATCCACAATAATAGGGTATTCACGGCTGGCACAAACGGTGATTTGCTTGCTCTCGACGCTGAAGAAGGAAATATAATCTGGTCGTATTCGACTGGAGAACTAACGTTTGGCGGGGTCGCTGTTGTCGACGGCGTAGTCTACGGTGGAAGTTACACCAACAAATTCTATGCAGTAAATGAGGATACTGGAACGTTGATTTGGGAGTTCGAGACAAATGGGCCAATAAATGGAGCACCAGCTATCGTTGATGGCATGCTAATTTGGGGTTCATCAGATGGATATGTCTATGCAATCGGTGAGCCAATTCTGCCCCATGAGGAAATACCAATCGAGTATATTTACGCAGCTGCGGCAATCGTGATCTTGGCAGTCGTCGTAATAGTTGGATATGTCTATGTGAAAAGGCGCTGAGCAGTCAGTTGACTTACCGTGCAAAAACCCACCATTTTTTATTTTATCCATAGCCAATCGTTAATTATGGGGGCTGGAGGCGAGGCTGAGAAGGCTCTAGACGACAAACTATGTCAAAACAAGTTATCAGCTAGCAAACCTCATTACTCAGCTCTCCCAATATGGACCTAGAGCCTCAGCAAACCCTTTCTTTCTAATTGAAAAACATTAGATAAGGTTTAGCGTGCTACATGATAGCAAAGGTCTTGGGAATGGCTTTTTCATTTCTTTTATATCCTTCATTTTTTCAGCATTTTTTCTATAGCTTCGCCAATTATGAATAGGCCTATCAGAATAATAACGGTCAGAAACAGGTCTAGTGCGTATCCTAGGACTCCTGTGACTCCTATAGCTAAAGCCACTATACCCACGAAAAGGCTGAACTTGCTTATTTTGATGCCTATCTGCTTCCTAGAGAGGTTTAGACCTACTAGTATTAATCCAACTCCTAATGCTATGTATGCTCCAGTATCTATTTCGTAGGCTGCTCCGACATACCAGCCAACGCCGACCAGTATTATAAAGAGCCCCCAAGATAGACTGTCTAAAGTTCTATTTTTAACCATCAAATTCCACTCTAAGATTCACTTTTTGACCAGTATGTTCCATTCAATTCTTAAGATTTATGTAAAGAGCCCCGTTATTAACAATTTTTTGAAACCAAAATGGTTTTCAAGTTTGGCCTGTTAGCTAAAACAAATATCGGGTGAGGTAGCTTGCTTCGTTTTGTTGTCAACCGTAACCTTTTCCATTTTTTCTTTAGTTAAAATCGGGTCGAAATTTTAACATTAGATGGTTTTTGATTAATTGAAAGGTGTTAAAAACAATTTAATCTGATAATATGTTTTTGAGTGCTCAGGGTATGAAGAAAAAATTTGTATACATACACATTAGCAATCTGGAAGATGATGTTAGAATTATGTCAGTTAGTAGCTCACTGGCAAACGCGATGAGTAAAGCTGCAAAGTTTATGAAACGACATGAATTAGACAGAGATTACAAGTTTAATGCTATTGAAAAGTGGGAACTCAACTCAGTATTAGAGATTCCTGAAGAAGTTTGGGAGTATGAAAGAAGGCGGATTGACAAGCCTAAACGCTGGGTTAGTTCGAAGGAAAAAAGGGTAAGTTATGAGTATTAAAAAGCAGTGTGATAAAGTTCAGACGTAAAGCATATATTTCTATTGTTATGAAGTGGCGATTTCTCCCGCAACAACATTTTCTTTTTTTTATTCCTAATCTACAGAAAGCGGTCGAGGTGAGGTAGCCTCGTTCGTTTTGCAGCAAGTTTGTACTCTTTTGCTCTATCCGAAGACTATGGCTTCTAGCAGTCGGATTATTAGGAATTATTTGCCGAAGCATAACGTGCTTTCTAAACCACAATACTACACATTTTTCTATAAATCATAAAGCAGATATCGGCGTGTTAATTCAACCAAATTTTAGATTGAAATCTTGCTTATAAGTTGATTATTTGTTTAGAAAAAACTGGAGAAGGGTTTGCTGGGGCAGCACAGACCAACTTAAAGGAGAAGAGAAAGATGACAACAAGCTAACGACTACCGCTGTTAGCATGTTCTGTGCAAAGCCCTCTCAGCCCTCTCCTACGCCTATGATTTTGTAACCCCGAAAAAAAGAGGGGGAAAGATTACTTGTGCGCTTTTGTTGCGTGCTTACCGTTTTCTGTACATCAAGACCAGCAAAACCAAGACTATGACTATTACTATGATCATGCCAATTGACATTGGCAGGAAGTAAAGGTCAGCGGCTGATGCTGGAGCAGGAGTGGGTTCTGCAACGGCAGCTGCTTCTTCAACGTTGATGGCAGTTACTGTTGATGAGCTATAATATGATTCTGATCCTGAGAAGGTGGCGTAAACAGTGTATTTGCCTGAGACTGGCGGCGTAAATGTGGCGCTGTAGAAGCCGTCAATATTGCTCGTGGTTGTGGCTACGTCGTAAACGTTGTTGTTCGGGTCAAGCACCGTTATGGTGATTTCAACACCCTTTGCGTCTGAAGGTTTAGGTTGTTGCTGATACAGGTATTCCATCCAGGCGCTCATGTCCTCATCGGATATTGCTGGAGTGCCAGCCGCAGGAACTCCCAAACTGGTTTGACCAGGAGACTGGTCAGTGACAAAACCTTCTACCAATACGCTATTTCCAAGCACCGAAAGTTTCGGTGAAGCTGTAATTGTTGTAGCAGTTCGACCCTTGCCATAGGCATATATCTGGTTGTCATAGCCGTTAAACCATAGCATTATACCATCGGCAACAGCTGGGCAGCTAATGATGTTAAAGCTTAATGAATTCCAAATTTCCTCTCCGGTAGTAGCATTTATAGCATAAAGTTTGGCGCCTTTAAACACGGGTGGAGTATAGTCGTGACCTGAGCTTACGTAGAGTTTTCCATCTGCGAGAATATGTTGCATAGACCAAGTACCTAGAGGCCATGTACCGTAAGGAGTGTCAACGCCAGCGTTTCCAGAATCCCAACTCCACTTCAGATCACCGGTCTTTATGTCAAAAGCATAAACCTCTCCGCTCATACCCCATGCGTAGAGGTTCCCGTAGCCGATAACCCCTTTAGCGTTATTATCGAAGTAGCCCCAAGATCTATTGTAAGCTTGAGTTGGACCCCAAAGCAGATTACCCGTTTGGAGGTCGTATCCCTTCCACGTCATTGATTGGGTTGTGTATTCAGTGTAAACACCTTCCCCAGCAGGGCCTATTGGAACGTTGGTCCACGGTGTTGTGGTTCGGTTTATAGGACCCCATACTTTGCTTCCGTCAACTGCACTGTAACCTGCGTCTACTCTCCAACCATGCTGTGATCCTCCGGGAACTGCGCCGGTGTAGAGATTCGGCATTGCCGTCATGAGCACTATGCCATCACTGATCCTTGAGACTGCCAGACCGCCGGCGCCAATAGGCTTTCCTGAAATTTCAGTTGCTATCGGAACGCTCCATTGGTAGCCATCATTCCAGTCTAGCGTGGCTCCTTGGGGTGGTCTCCAAATTTCGTTAGGGCTGTAGTTACCGAAGTAGTAGATTTTTCCTGAGCCTTCAGAGATACATTTGGTAACATTCCAAAGGTTTAATCTACCCTCTGCAACAGTATAAGATAAGATTTCTCCGTTTTCACCTGTTATAAGCGTACCTGCAGTCGCGTTGGCGATATCTAGTATCCACTGTCCTGTCATAGCATCATACATTGACCAGACATTAGGGGTATTGCCATATATGAAACCTTGACCAAATATTGTAGGTCCGGTAAACAGGTATGCATGGGCTCCGTATTGGTCGCCAGTCTTGAAATTTAGTATCATTCCCACTCGCAAAGAGTTAGAAGCGTTCACACTCCACAGCGTTTCTCCTGTTCGCAAGTCCACTGCGAGCAACGGTCCCATGTTGGTAACCGCTCCTGGATATTGCGTGTAGTAAAGCACTCCATTGATGATAACCGCGCCAAACTTGGTTTCGTAGGCTGTTCCTGTTGCATAGAGGCTTGTCTCGTCGGGGCCGAATTCTCCTCCGATTTGCCCGCCGAAAGCTTCAGGTTTCGTCCACAAAACGTGAGCGCTACCCGGGGCTTCGGTGTATGGGTTGAAGTTGCCGTTATTGTCGTACTGTCCAGTGTTGCCAAAAATTATTGATCCAAGTCCAAGCCAGTTTCCAGTGATTGGGGACCATTCTCTATTCATCGAACTTACCGGGCGCGTCCAGTATTCGGTTGGAAGCGGATTAATTGTAACCGTTGATTCTATTGGCTCTTCCTGCACTATGAGCGTAGTTGATGCACTGCTTCCTGTGAAAGTATCGTTAATGTATGAATACGTGAGTGCTGTTATCAATGGTAAGTTGTATGGGTATGGATTTTCGAGTTGCGCTGTTTGACCTGGGAAGGAAAAATCGAACGTATACTCGCCAACTGCGTCGGGTACATATTGTGTCCAAGCCCCTCCTGTGGCATCAGAATCAAAAGTTCCCAAGGATTCAGTATTTCCGCTGGGAGTTGTAACAGTTACTTCCATGTTGTGCCATACCATACCCCAATAACCTATTGCGGTTGGAGGCACTTTGTCGATCCAGAAGTTGACGTAAGCAGTTTGTCCGACACCCACAGGGTTAGGTGAAACCACAACATAAGCGTAAGTAGAAATAGTCCATGGTGGATCATGAGCGTTGACAAGTGGAATTGCGATAAGTGTAAAAGTAATAGTCAGTACCGCAAACACAGAAATCAAAGTAGCAATAATTCTATTCTTCAAAATCATTTTCATTCTCCTTTCGTTTTTTTTAACATTATAACAACGTTAAATCTAGTGGTTGAGTTAATGCTTGTATATAAGCTTTTGTGGGTAGTCTTAGATACTAATCACGCGCGTAAGCAACACCTGTAGAATGATTGCTGGAGTATGCACGTGTTAGGACATAAAAAAATAAAGAACACCCAGATTTACATGCACCTATGGGACCTCAGCCGCGAAGAATACCATTCAGCCGAAGCAAAAACAAATGACGAAGCCCGAAAGCTCATTGAATCAGAGTTCCATTTCGTATGTGACATGAACGGTGTTAAATAATTCAGCAAACGAAAATGAAAACTATATTATTTGTCCCAAAACTGTGCAATTTGGTTAAATAATAGAATTTTCACCTATTAACGCACGCTAAATTAGAGGCAAAATATCTGCAATGTTAATACAGGAAGTAATCTTGGAGAATTTCATGAGCTATGAGTATGCTAGGGTACCCTTCAAGCCTGGCGTCAACTTCATCGGAGGACCTAACGGTTCAGGAAAATCCTCGCTTCTCTTAGCGGTTTCGGTTGGTCTTGGTCAATCATATACAGAACGCTCAAGAAAGCTAAGTGACCTAATACGTTGGGGTAAGGACAAAGCGCGTGTTACGCTCATTTTGGATAACACCAAACGAGGTGGAAAACGTCCAGTTCGAAAATACAATAAAGATCAGCTTTTTCTAACCCGAGTTTTGAGGAGGGACGGAAAGTATTGGTTTGAACTTGAGAACCGCGCTGCTACGAAACAAGATGTTGAACGCCTTTTAGCCAAGTTTGGTGTTGATCCCAACAACATGCTCATAATAATGCACCAGAACATGGTAGAACAATTCTCAGTGCTTTCCAAAATAGAAAAATTGCGCATGGTAGAAGCGGCTGTGGGTTTGGAACCATTTCGCGAAAATGTACTGCAAGCACAGCGTAAGTTAACGCGCACTCTCAGCCAAGAAGAGACCGTGAGCAAAATGTTGGAATCCGCGGAGCAGACTCTTAACTATTGGCGTGAACAATATGCAAAGTACCAAGAGAAAAAGCAATTGCAGACTAAACGGCGATTTCTGAACCGTGAGCTTGCATGGGCGGAAGTGGAACGCCGTGAAGGCACATTCAAAGGCTTACTATCAGACCTTGAAAAGGAAAAGGAAAACTTGAACCGAATTGAAAAGGAAACAAAAACCGCGAAAGGACAACTTGCAGATCAGCAGAGCCAACATGAAGCTTTGAAGGAGACAATGAGAGTTGTTTTAGATGAGCGATTTAACCTAGAACGCGGAATTGCCGAAAATGAGACCACAGTCTCCATGGTTCAGAAATTACTCGAAGAGGTTGAAGAGGTTGAGCCTGAAATCAGAAAAAATGGACTCATCGGGTTTAAACTATTCAAAAAAGGAAACCTTCAAGAGATGCTTCAGAACTCGTGGCAGAACCTATCTAAAATTAGTGATAAAGTAGCAGAAAACAAAACTAGAATGGAAGTTGTTGAAGACGCAACTGAGAAAGTCACTGAAAAGGTTCTAGACAACCGAGTTAGACTAGCGTTGCTCCATTACCGCAGAGAAAACGTGACGAACAATCTGAAGAAAATAGATCGTACACTAAAAGATGCTGAAGCCAATCTTAATGACGCTATGGTCAAGGCCAAACAGAAAGGACCCCGAATCGCTGTGATCAAAAACGTTGTAGACCTTCTCGACGAAATCCGCGTTACGGAAGGCCATTTAGCTGCACTCGCGGATGTTTCAGAAAATATAGAGCGCATGTACGAGTCTTATTCCAACCTTTATCTGGAGCTAAAGCAGAAGGCACAAGTGGTTGCGGAAAACCGCGAGAAAACCCTTGAAGAAGTCAAAACTAGGCTACAAACATGGAGAACTGTGATACAGCGCCTTTTGGAACGTGTAAACTTTGAGTATCAGAAGATTATGAGTCAAACTTCGGCAACAGGTAAAGTACATCTTGAGAATAGTCATGATATAGAAAACGCAGGATTAGAAATTCTTGTTGGTTTCAAGGGTGGAAAACCTGTCGCTCTGAACGCTTACACTCAAAGTGGCGGTGAAAGAACCACGGCGACAATGAGTTTCTTATTAGCGTTGCAGAATCATGTGCGTTCACCATTCAGAGCTGTGGACGAATATGACATTCACATGGACCCAAAAAACAGAGAAATGATTGCACGCATGCTCTTATCTATAATAAAGGATTCAACAGCGCAGTACATCGCTATAACGCCGAGTCAGATTACCTTCGCTCAAAATGATGTTAATATAGTTACAGTTCAAAACGTTGAAGGAAAATCGATAGTTCGAGAGGTTGGATAGTGAATTCTAACAAAGAACAGAAAAGAATAGGCAGAGAAAAACTGCAGCATATTATAGAAATATGCACGGCTATCGAAAATCGGACAATCGATCCATTTCAACTTGAAGTTGACAACATAATTGAAGTGGTCAAAGAGTATTTTCCTCAGTGGACGGAAGCTGACGAGCTTAACTTGGATTCGGAGGCTATTCATCATTTGGCTTCAGCTATCAAGCTTCAAAGCGAATGGGTTAAGTATTGCTCAACATCGCTTTATACTGATCCGTTTCTGCTTGATGAAACAATTACGAAAGCAAAAAAAGAAGAAATTCTGAGCCTATTCCTCAAAGCTTGGCACCCACTTATTGAATTGGAGCAGCTTAGCATCAACAGTCTATCCGCTGCTATGCGCTACTGGAAAAGCTTGGAACCGATTATGGAACGCTGGCAAGATCTCGGCGTCCACAAAGTTGCAGTTGGAGAGATCAGCCGAGACGAGTTGCTAAAACAAGGTGTTCTCGGAAACCAATTCTTTTCTGATGAATTGGATGATTATTGGAGAGAGTTGAAAGAAAAGGTGGAGAAAAATGGGTGCGATGGCAAAATCCCCTACTGGGATTTCATCGGCGCATATACCTATGATGAGACAGTGGAAAGGGCTTTCCTGACAAGCTTCTTGATAACGTACGGCTACGCAACGCTGGAGATTCACCCGTTGGAAGAGGAGATTTTAATCAAACCCTTCGAACAACGCAACACGGATATTCTTACGAAACAGTCAATTTCAATCCCCATTTCTGTTACTTATGAAAATTGGCAGAAATGGAAGAGAGGTGAGTTAGACTGAGAAAGAAAACTAGGGGAATTTACGCGAGCAAAATGAAGCGCGCAACTCACATGCTGTTTTATAGGCGACACCAAAAACCAGGGGTTAAAGGTTGGGAGCTACATAAAGCGTTAGGTGTAGATTACCCCAAAGTCCTCGAAATACTCGATGACTATTTGAAATCATTGGATATGCAGGTTAAAACCGTTTTTGAAGAAGAAAAAAAACCAAATAAGAAACCATCTATCGAGCAACTTGATAAAGCACGTTTCTATATCACATTGCGAGGCGATCTGACACCGAAAGAAACAAAAATGATTGGTTGGCGAATTGACGACTTAGCTGGTTTGGCCGTATCCATTGCATATATAATTAGCAAGAAAGGGCAAACGCCGCGCAAAGATCTGGAACAATTGCTAAAAGAAAAGCTTCCAAGCTGGAAAGTCGGCTTAAACCTTGATAGGTACATGCGCTACGGATATTTACAACAAGACGAAAACGATCTTGTATATTTAGACTGGAGAACGCGCGCAGAAGTAGATGAGAAAACCCTAGTTGATTTGCTTCTTAGAAGCGACTCTCAAACAACTCTACCCTCTGAAAATACCGGCAACCAAGAAGAGTTATAATAATAGCAATCAAAGCTTTTTTGGCTAAGACAACCAAGATTAAACTTGAATTAATTAAATATGAAACAAGAGTGATCAAATACGTATAATATTTCTATCTAATATTCGTGAATGGTCGGCATAAAGTTAATAGGAGACAGTTTTTATTTCCATGTAGCTTATCTATTTCAGAGAGAACTTAAAAAAATGTTCAGATTGGCACATTTCACACTAAAAATAGTTTAAAACTAGTTTGGCAAGAGTGGAGAATGTTTAGTTATGGCGCGGTACAAGCAAGTTGAAGAAATAATTAGACTAATGAATAATCCAGAAATCATTAGAAACACAAGTATAATCGCCCACGTTGATCACGGAAAAACAACCCTTTCAGACAGCCTCTTAGCTGCCGCCGGGATAATTAGCACACAGACAGCCGGACAGAAACTGTTTCTCGATTCTTGGGAACTAGAACAGAAACGGCAGATGACCGTTTTTGCCTCAAACATCAGCTTAGCTCACACATTCCAGAACAAGGACTTCCTGATAAACCTCATTGATACTCCAGGTCACATAGACTTCAGCGGAGCAGTAACCCGAAGCCTCAGAGCAGTAGATGGCGCACTTGTGGTTGTCGATGCAGTTGAAGGACCCATGACTCAGACAGAAACTGTGTTGATGCAAGCCCTGCGTGAACGCGTAAAACCTATTTTGTTCATCAACAAGGTAGACCGACTAATAAAAGAAATAAAGCTTACTCCTGAAGAAGTGCAACGAAAATTCGCCAAAATCATCGTAAGAATAAACACACTCATAGAAAAGTACGCACCGGATGAACACAAGAAAGACTGGCAAGTTAAAGTTGAAGACGGGCGAGTAGCTTTTGGCTCAGCACTTCACAAATGGGGATTGAACCTACCGCACATGAAAGCTAGAGAAATCTCATTTGGTGACATCATTGACGCATACACTGGTGCACCAGAAGATGTAGGTAAAAAAGTTGACGCACTAAGCAAGAAAGCCCCCTTACCTGAGCCAATCTTGGACATGTTCTGTGAACATCTTTCTAGCCCTTTAATAGCGCAACCCTATAGGCAGAGTCAAATCTGGCCGGGCGATGTGGAAAGTGAAACCGGAAAGGGCATGTCTAAAGTAGACCCTAATAGCCCACTTTTAATGTGTATTTCAACGATTGAAGTGGACCCTCACAGCGGTACCGTAGCTATCGGTCGCGTCTTCAGTGGTTCAGTTAGAAAAGGGAAAACGGTGCAACTTGTAAATAGCCATCAGAAAGGCACTATTCAGCAGGTTTATATGAGCATGGCAACCGATAGAGTAATAGTGGATCAGGTTCCCGCAGGAAATATCGCTGCAATTTCAGGATTGCCATCGCTTCACGTTGGAGAAACCGTTGCCGAACAAGATGTGGAAACTCAACCTTTTGAAGGTTTGAAGTATGTTTCTGATCCAGTGGTAACGGTGGCAGTTGAGCCTGAAGACGTCAAAGATCTTCCCCTTTTCGACAAGGTTATGCATAAGTTAACAACTGAAGATCCAAACTTGCATTTCAACATGAACAAAGAAAGCGGAGAATTCTTGTTAAGCGGTATGGGTGAACTCCACCTTGAGATTACCGCGTACCGAATGCAAGAGGCAGGTTTGAAAGCAAAGCTTAGTAAGCCCATTGTTATTTATCGTGAAACCATCAACCACGAGTATAATGGCCGTCCCATAATGGGCAAAAGCCCTAACAAACACAGCAAACTGTGGATCACTTTGGAAAAATTGCCTAGCGAAGTAATTGAGGCAATTAAAGAGGAAAAGATAACTGAGATGCAGACTAGGCAAGAACGTCAGAAGACCCTTAAAGCTTTAGGCTGGTCGACTGACGACGCACGAAATGTCATTGCTATCGAAGAGAATAACCTACTGGTCAATAGAATAAAGGGAAGACAATATGTTGATGAAGTGTTAGACCATATTAAGTCTGGTTTTCGCGAAGCGGTCCATACTTCAATTTTAGCGAAGGAACCTGCTTACGGTTTGAAAGTTAACTTGGAAGACATTACAGTTCACGAAGATCCAGTTCATAGAGGGCCAGCCCAGATTTTGCCAATGACTTGGCGTCCAATTTGGTGCGCATTCTTGTTGAGCGATCCGAAGCTTTTGGAGCCCTTGATAAGCTTCGAATGTAAAGTTCCGAGCAATTTTGTAAGCCCCGTAATAGCTTTAGTGCAAAAACGGCGTGGTAAAATTTTAGATATGACAAACGAAGATGAAATGGTAATTGTCAAGGCTGAGATGCCAGTTTCTGAATCCTTCGGAATTGCAGATGAGCTACGCTCCTCGACTCAGGGCAGAGCTTTCTGGGCAACTCAATTTAGCCGTTGGGCACCGGTTCCAGAGCAAATGCAAACTGAAATAATTAAGCAGATACGTGAACGCAGAGGATTGGCAGCGACGCCACCAAAACCCCAAGAATTTTACGAAGCCGAATAAAATTCTTTCTTTTTTCATTTTCGATTTTTCGTTTTTGTCATCCATAGCTGAAGAGCAAAAAAGCGGAGATTTGTTGAATAAACTATTGAATGAGCAGTTGTTTGTTTGAGAAAGTTTAATGTGCACAAATGAGTATTGAGTTTTGATGAGTCATGAAAATTGTCGGTATATGCGGCAGCCCACGGCATCAAGCCACCGAATATGTCTTACGGGAAGCTTTGCATATGCTTGAAGAGCAGGGTTTTGAAACGCGTTTTTGGACTGTTCGGGATAAATGGGTGGATTATTGTTCTCATTGTGATTATTGCCTCAAGGATAAGGAGTGCGTTATTCAGGATGATGTGCAAGAGCTTTACGCGTTGTTTGCTGAGGCACAGGGAATTATCTTTGCTACACCCGTATACAATGGTGGTGTGAGTGCTCAAACAAAGGCGGTTATGGATAGGATGCGAGCAATGGTTGCTACGGATAAGAACTTTTTCAGGAGCAAAGTTGGCATGGGTATAGTGGTTGGTGGAGATAGGGCTGGTGGTCAAGAGTTTGCGCTTATGCAGATTCACATATTCTATATCATACAGGGGATGATTCCTGTGGGGGGCGGGTTTTTTGGTGCGAATTTGGGTGCGACTTTTTGGTCGAGAGATACATTGGAGGGTGTGAAGCTGGATGAGGAGGGTTTCAGGAGTTTAAGGAAAACAGTGAAGAAGTTTGGTTTATTCTTGAAGCGGTATGGGCAGGAGGATAAGAAATGACTGCGGAGAAAGTTAGGAAGCGGAAGGTGGCGTGGGGCATTACAGGTGCCGGCGACAAAATCGGTGACTTCATAGAAGAAATGAAGAAACTCCAGCAAGAATATGCGGAAAAAGTAGAGATACAGGTTTTTCTTTCCAAAGCTGCAGACCAAGTTTTAAAATATTACCGACTTGAAGAAGAAGTGAAACGAAACTTCGACAAGGTTCGAGTTGAAGTTAACTCTAATGCACCCTTCCTTGCAGCATGGATGCAAATGGGCAAATACGAGTTTCTGCTCATTGCCCCCAGCACTTCAAACACTGTCGCCAAAATCGCGAATAGCATAGGCGACACTATGCTCACCAACGCAGCCATAATGAGTCTAAAAGCGTTCGTGCCTGTCTATATTGCCCCTACAGACTACAAAGAAGGACCTGCTTACACTAGACTTCCAAATGGAAAAGAGATGAAACTGCGAGTTAGAAAGGAAGAAGCGGAGCAAGTTAAAAAACTAGAACTCATGGAAGACATATATGTGCTTAAAAGCCCACAGAAAATCCGGCAAATTTTTCAAAAGCATTTCAAATAGAACTTGTTTCTGAAGACACTAACTTTCCCTTATTTCAAATTAGCTATTGCAAGTTCTGATTCTAAACCGATGAACCAATCTTACATCTGAGAGTAGAAAGGTAAGAAGTAAGGCTTTCTATACATTGGATTTCTTTGCCCACCAAAGCTGAGAGGATACGCCAAAACTTTGTGTTAGGTTTTATTTTTGCTCTTTCTAGGCTTTGCTTGAGTCGTTTTGTTCCTTCTTTTCCTCGCCTGTCAAAATCCAGAAAGAGAATTGCTTCTTTTGCCCCCAGTTTTTCTATTTCAGAAACTGCGTCCAAAAAGGATTTTCCGCCGGTCTTAACCATTAGAAATGTACCAACTACGCCTAAAGCGAAAAGGGCGTCAACGTCCTTCTTTCCTTCTACTATGACTGGCTTGCCTTTTGCACACTCCTCCGCCAACTTTTCAAGAATCTTGAGAATTTTTTCTTCTTTCTTTTTCAGCCGCGTTGACAATGGGGTTTACCTTGTTATTTTGGCTTTCCGAACGGCTTCTAAGCATTCCTGTGCCTCACGCTTGTTCGTAAAGTAACGTCGTACAGGCTCAAGAATCGCAACGAGCTCTGCAACTACACCATTTTTGAGGTCTTGCGGGTGAAGATTGCCCTGTGCGTACGATCTTTTTAGTTCGCCGAAGCTTTGAAATTCGATGGTGCCACCGAACTTGGCTGGTCGCTCTATAGTGAACACTTGTTTTTCTCGGAAGATTATATGCTTGCAGATGTCTATGACAGGATTGAAATCTACAATCCTTTCAGGACAGAAGGCTTTCGTCATCTTCTGTTTTATTTCCGAGGGTTTATCATAAATGAATATGCAGGTTTCTGGTTTGCTCTTAGACATTTTTGCTGAAGCCACCGCTTCTTTCTCTTGCCCTTTGGGAATTGGCCACACATCGGGCTTCTCTAATCCCTGTAGCAAGTGGTGGTGAATGCAGACGGGTTTCCAGTATCCAATTTTTTCGCCAATTTCTCTCGCGACGACATTGGCTTTCCGTTGGTCAAGACCTAATTGGCAGATTTTAACTTTCATGTGAAATATGTCGGCGACTTGCATTGGAGTATACAGGAAATCCGAGACGTAGCGGGCATCAGTTTCTTTTCTGCCAGCAATCTCCAAAGTACGCCTTGTCCTAGCTATGGTCAAGTTTTTGGCTATCGTTACGGTTTTCGCCCAATAATCTATATCTTCGTAGAGCTTGTCCGAGTAGATGAATTCAACCTTTTCATGGGGCACGCCAAGCGATATCCATGAGTGACGAAAAAGGTCAGCTGCTTTTCTGATAAGCAAAAGGTCGCCGCCAAGCTTGTTATTTAGCCATCCGTGCCACGTAGCTAAGAACGCTTTGAAACGCAAACCTGCTTCAGCAAAATCCTTCATCTTGTATGCGCAGATCACTCCCGTCCCCAAATGCACTAAACCCGAAGGCTCCCAACCGTTATAGGCTATAGGATGCTCTTCCGTTTCTAAAAGTTGCTTCAAATCTTCTGGCGTCAGTATCTCCTCTGTAGGCGGTCTACATATTAACTCAATCTTCTTTTCTAAATCCAAGACCCAATTCCCAACTTGATCATGATTTTCCTTGCTCTTAATGTAAACGCTGAACTTAAAAACCTAATCTGAAAAACTCTTCTATTGGTTTTTAACGGGCTTGATGTTTCCCAAGTAACCTAACACTTAACGTCACAGCAGAGCGTTGCGCTCCCCTAGGTTAAGCTCTCTCAGCATGGGATTTTAAGCCCGTATCTCACTTGTTCCATGTTTGGGTAAACTCGTTGTCATTGGTGCAAGGTTTGTTTTACTAGCTCCTCTATTGAGTCCGTCGTCATGGTTTTTTCAGTGAGACACATTAGTAAAAGAACAATGTGGCTTATTTGCCTTTCCTGAGCTTTGTTTCAGCTTTTTCCGTGATATCCGCTCTTAACTTGAGTATGTACTGTTAAATCTTGAGAAAAAACCAAAATACGAGCGTTAGAAAAAAAGGGGTTATTTGCGTTTTCTGAATAGTCTTGCTCCATCTATCTGAGTGACGTATTCGAATCCAGCTTCTATTAATTTCATGGCTTTTTCCTCAGTTTCTGCGCCTTTTACTATGTATTCATCTTCTTCAAAAATCCGAGGAAATGGTTGAGGTAGATATGTACGCCGCCTGCAATTAATAAACGCTAAGCTTTTGACGATAACAAGTAAAGACTTAATAACAGCTGATAGTAATACGAAACTGTAAAAAAGTAATACTGTGGTTGGATTTAAAACGGGAAACGTTGCCAGAATCGATAACAAGAAAGTGAACGAAGATGCAATAATAAAGCTTAAAGATGTCTGCACAGTTTACAAAGGCGAAAAAAGAAAATGTGTAACCTAAAATGAAGGCGAAAGACTATTTTGACAACGCAGCAGAAACTTGGGATGACAGATTCCAAACTCCTAAGGTACTCTCTTTTTTAGAGAAACTTGTCACGCAATTCGACCTGAGAAAGGGACAACACGTTTTGGATGTGGGCACCGGAACTGGCTTGATGATTCCTTACCTAACCAAAGCAGTGGGGCAATTCGGCTCAGTTACTGCTATCGACTTCTCAGAAAAAATGGCACAGAAATGTAAGACAAAGTATTCATACTTCAAGAATGTTACCATAGAAGTTGGCAACATTGAAGACGCTAAACTCCCACAACAATCTTTTGACGCCGCTATATGTTTTGGCGTTTTCCCTCATTTTGAAAACAAAGAAAAAGCTCTACAGAACATCAATAGAATTTTGAAATCCGATGGTAAACTGGTTATAGCTCACGCCTTAAGCAGCGAAGAACTGAAAGCCCACCACAAAAAAGTTTCAGAACACGTAGCTCATTCATCACTGCCTAAAAAAACTGAGATGAGACAATTGCTCAAGAAAATAGGATTTATAGGAATTAACATCAAGGATGAAACTGGAAGCTATCTTTGCGTTGCTCACAAACAAAAGAAAATTTAACATAATAGATAACGGGGACAATGAGGGCCGAAGCTGGGATTTGAACCCAGGCAAAAGGCTCCACAGGCCTCTAGGCTACCAGGCTACCTCACCTCGGCCACTTTCATGG
>JABAOF010000723.1_pt2 | contig 109234 bp, 157 predicted proteins | sample 7062171 | NCBI WGS metagenome assembly JABAOF01 (sample SAMN14538628, study PRJNA623070) | marine sediment metagenome | biome: marine biome [ENVO:00000428]; feature: marine pelagic biome [ENVO:01000023]; material: deep marine sediment [ENVO:00002113] | place: India: Gulf of Khambhat ... | reverse complement strand
GCTTGAGGAACCGCAACAGGCGCGCCCTACATTGCGATTCTTTCCCATCACGAACCCGATGTCGGTCGCCAATACGTGAACTTCTGCGCCTGCCCGCGGCCATTCATATTCAAGGCCGCTTGGCGCGATCAATTTAATGTGAGAAGGCCACAAACTACGGACGACCAACGTGCCCGATTCAGCATCGGCCTCGACCACCGAGGCGGGTTCCGCGATCCCCACCTCGGCGGCTTCGGCTTCCATGCTGTCAGGCTTCACCTCGGAGTCGGTTGTCGCAGGCCGCTCCGAGACACCTGCCCTTTCATCGAGAAGTGCTTCTGCGGCGAGCGTGTCCCTTATGATTTTCAAAGTGCTTCTGCCGATGCCGCTGATTGCAAGCAACTCCTCGTCACTCGCTTCGCGAACATAGTCGATATGACTGAATCCGTTTTCGATCAACAGATTTCCGATATGATCACCGAGGCGAACGATAACTGTTCTCTCGTCAATTTCTTCGAGGTGTTCCATCTCCTCGAAGTATTCTTCATCCATGAAATCAGGCTCTCCCATTCGCACCTCCTCAGGAGGGGTAAACGACGCCTTCGAAATTCGCTACCGCCATCCAAGCCTTCTCGCCCGTGCGAACGGCGGCGTCGAGACCAGACGAGCGCAGGTTTGTACTCCAACCAGTTCCTTGAAAAAACTTGCCTCCCCCCTCGTTTCCATGGAAATGATCATTCACAAGACCTGCAATTTCATCTGCGCCCTTGCTCGATGCGCCCTCCGTGAGAATCCGTATCGAGAATGATAATCGTGCATGATCGCAGGGACCACGATCCGTTATTGGAATCTGCCGATTGATCCTGACCCTCACTGCGGGATAGGTAAAAGAAGTTCCCGCATACTGCGATTCTTTCACGCTCTCGACACCGCCCTCGCCATCCTGTCGCACAAGGCTTGCGGTAAGCGCCGAGTCCGCTTTTAAAGAAGCAACAAAGTCGGCCTTGATAACGTCGTTTGCGATCAAGTCCTCTGCCTCTCATACTTCAATCTTGCCGTGATTCCCAACACAAGCGCACGTTTACCATAATCAATGGTCTGGTGCGCTCCTAGTCTCAAATAGCCGCGACCATCATTGGCGGCTGGAACGCCGGGATGATAAACGGTGTGAAAAAAGTAAACACCCAACTCCTCGTTATAGGCCGGATGTGGCTTTGGACCTTCGGGCCACACGAACATGAGCGCTCGTGCGCTACTCTTGCCTGTCCAATATCCAGCCGTGATCGGGATCAACTCCCGGTCGGCTGGATCGAGCGAGTGAATACCGCTACCGAGTTCGTGAGCACGCGCATACACGAGACCTGAGACTCCGATCTTGCCCTGAACAACAAGCGGTTCGATCTCGATCGGCCCGTTTGGGTCTGGTTTGATTTCGGTTGCGAGACGTGATGTTTTTACAGGTGCGGCCTCGGAAGCGGCTTTGGCGGCTTCTATCATCCATGCCTGAATGCCATTCATCATCCCTTCAACCATCGCGATCTCCAATTTACTAGGATCGCCCAACCGTTTTGCGAATCTTCCCATTACTGGAATCCAACCCTCTCGTCTCTCGTGCGCTCAAGTCGCTCGCATGTCAGGATAAGAAACCGGCCGCGACTGTCGTTCGGACTCAATCCTGTTCTTTCAATCGATTCAACCCTAAACAATTTGCCGACATCCTCATGACCTGCCGGCCCGACGACCTCCAGTTCATCGCGCTCATAAATCACGAGTGATCCGGGTTGAACAAGAACACGCGCAAACCGCCTCACTTCAATACCTTGCTCCAAGAGCAATTGCGAAGGCTTGAGATACTGGATGCTCGCTGGAATGGCGACGATGCTTGCAGTGCCGGTCAAGACCGCGCCGCCAACCTCGTCATCCGCACCTTGAGTAACGCTATGAACCGTTACCTGCATGCGCATTCCAGCAACCATGATTAACTGAACCTTCGCAATCTGCGCTTATACAAATGCTGTACCAAGCGCCATGCCTTATTCGCCATGGCGCTTTCGCCAAGCGGCGTCTTTTTCACCGATGTTTTGGATCGCGTCTCGGAATAGCCGAGCGTGCTGTAACTGACTACGCCGGGATCGCCAGCGCCGCCCTCAAGACCACCGGGGTCTAACATCTCTTTCAATTCGATACGAGCCAGCATAGTCAAAGCCATGTGCAGACTGGCATCCTGATAGGCCGTGCCGGTTGGCAATCCGGCTGTATAGGTAATATCAAAATGATGTGGAGTGATAGCGCGGCAACCACACCCGCTTCGATAGTATCCGGCGATTATTTTCGTATCGATGATCCCGAGATAGTTTCGAAGATATGCGCAGGCATCAATGTCGAGCATGTCGCAACTACATTGATTATCCCAACCATATGCTGTTATGGCGTCAACCGAGCGGACATATACATGAGGAAGAACAATGGGTTCATATGGCAACTTATAAGGGAATGATCCCGAAACCTGAGTAGGAATAAGCGGCGCTTGCAAAGCCTTCACCATTTTTTGCTCTGCTATAAGAAAAGCCGCCTGTCGCTGATCACCTTGAGATTCGTCCCCAATAAAAAGCGGAGGCGCGTAACGCTCAAAGATTTCATCGTTGAGAATCACAGGGCTGAGATGATAAAACTCAACCGTCATGTCTCATCCTTTCGACAATTGATCCGGCCTCAAAAATTGTCCTTCTGACGGCAATTTTCCTGTTACCTGAATTCTTTTTTGTTCTCTGGCTTTGGCCTCTTCCATCTCCGCCATCTGGAGCATTTGAAAAGCCTTGCGCTTCAATTCCTCGGCCGCGCCTAGCATCTGATATGGATCAACGCCGGGATCGCCAGCGAAACCAAGCCTTCCAACAACTGCCGTATTGCCGATAAAGTGAATCGTCAAAATGCTGTCCGTAACTGCCGGTCGATAGAGTGGATGCAGTTTAGGGATTTCTGCGTGTTCTTCTGTCATGTTTGCTCCTCCAAACTTTACAACGGATTTTCATTCCATGTGTAGACCCAACGGACTATACCTCAGAGATAGCGCCACTCATCCCAAGCGAGCGCATGCGCCCATTTACCGCGAAAAATCGTCTCGTTCATGGGGATATTGAAGCCTTTCTCATTGGCACCTTGAAGGCGAGCGCCGGATACAAGATGATAGCCAACAGCCGCGGGTTCATAGATCACCCGCTTGCCAATTGAGCGGATCGCAAAGCAATAATCCATGTCCTCGAAGGTTCCAAGACCATAGCGTTGATCAAAGCCTCCGATCTCTTTCCATAGATTTCTTCTGGTCATAAAACATGCGCCGGTGACTGCGGCCATCTCACGCTTGATGTTGACCTTCGGGTGATCCGGCGACCAGCCAATGAAAATGTGCCACGGCTTCCCGCGTATATCGAAAGCCAAACCCGCATGCTGAATCTTGCCGCCCGGCCCATGCGGGCTTTCCATGTCCAGCGGGAAGATCAACTTGCAACCGACGACACCGACATTAGGATCGTCGAGCGCCCTAACCATCGCATGGATCGATCCCGGCTCCATGAATACGTCTGTCGTCAAAACGAGAATGAGTGGCGATCTACCCTTGTTCACAAGATAATTAATGCCGCCCGGATAACCCATGTTTTGGTCAACCCGAAAATAGGCATCTTGCCTTCGCAACATTTCTTTTACGGGAACAGCCATCTCGGAGGGTTCGATCCGTTGATCCCCCTCATTGGAAATCCATGGAGGTGTGCCGTTGTCAAGGACGATGATTCGATACTCGTGTCCTTTAAGCGGCGAGACGGCTTTGGGAACTTTTTCGAGCGCCTTGATTGCTAACGAGAATTCGCCAAAGATCGGCATTACAATGTCGAGCAGTGCCTTGGGCCTCGGGTCACGGGTTGGGGGTCGGCCCTTGGGTTTTCCTTTTTTTTGTCTACCCCCTCTGGACCTCCTCTTGGTCATTCTCCAAGTCCTCCTCAGCGATTGGAATAAGTTGAGGAACCGTTGAAGGAACTGTTCCGCTCGTCATTCCCTCAGGCTCAGGCTTCGGCTTTATCATTACCTCGCGAACAGCCGCGTCGAGCACTTCGCCACAACGATCCCATGTTCTACCTTCAGCATAGGCACGAGCCGGCGCGAGGATCGTTTCCTCAAGCCTGCCCTTCTTTTTCAATTCGTAAATTTCCTTCAACCGATGCGCGCCAGATTTGATGTCAACATAAGACCTGAATGAGTTGCCCCAAGGGTCTTGGTGTCTAAAAGCGACATCGATTGGAAATCCTCGCATCCCTTCACGTGCCTCTGGATTTTCAAACAAGTGCTCAGGTACAGCGGTGCAATCCGTGGCGACAACAGCCGCGCCAGCGGCCATCGCCTCCATGATCGGCATACACAACCCTTCCGCCTTCGAAGGCAAGAGGAAAACATCCGAAATTGCATAAAGAGTCCATAAGCGATCAAACGCAAGACCTCTTTCGAACTTCGCCATTCTGCCGGTGATCCCTTTTTGAAGCGCCATGTCGTCGATCTTCCATCCGACAGGCGATTGAATTCTACTCACGAGCATCCATTGAACATCGATGTCTTTAGATGCCTCGGCAACAATATCCATGGCGGCGCTCAAATTTTTGCGCTCCTGATTATCGGCAACCGTGAGGACGACAAGTTGGTCATCCGTATAACCCATGGCCTCGCGCAATTTCGCTCTCTCTTTGCTGGTCGGCCTGCGCCACGATTCTGTATCGAGACCGATTGAGAGGTATCCGCCGTCAACCCCGGCATCTTCCATCTGCTGGAGACCAAATTTCGAAATCACCAAAGCCTTGTCCATCTTCATGATTACGTTAGCCCATGATTGGCACAAAGGACCGCTCTCGATTGGAAATATTCCAAGATAAGGCATCTGTCCGTGAATCTGCGGCATCGTCAACAGGCGCTCGTGCATAGGGATGTCGAGAGCGACGACGAAAACCTCGATGGGCGGAAGTTGGCCTTGCATCGAAAGCGTCATCATATTCTGCATGATCGCGGGCGTATGCACGAAAGCCTGCCTCGTGTTGACTGGAAAAATGGAAAACGGCCAACTGTGCTCGGCACCGCCGTAGCCGATCCCGAGCGCCTTGACATCGTGCCCTCGATTGGCTAGTTCATTGCAAAGCGCGATGGCGATATTCATGTAGCCCGATCCGCGCAGATCGAAATCGCTCAAAAAGACAATCATCAATTCACCTCTATCCCTCGCAATATTCTTACAAGATCGAGCGGCGAAACTCCCGCCGCGCCTTTTTCAATCGCCGCGCCGAGCGCGCCTTTCCTGATCAGATCATAATGCGGCCTTGGCCGACCTTCCCTTGGATTGTGAAACCAACATCTGTTCAATTCCATGACCTTTGCAAATTCATGAAGTTCTTCAACAGAAGTGTCCGAAATCATGTGAACGCCGTCTGTGAAGATCACGAAAGTTTTCCCTGCTCGAATAATTCCTCCCAACGATCCGCGATCTTGTCCCAATTGAAGCGCCGCCTCGCGCCAACGGTCATTGTCTTTTGTCGCTCCGCCAAATAATCGCGCTCTTGATCAAGCAACGTTATGATCCGGCTGGAAAACGCGCTCACCCATGTCGCGGTCTTTGGATTGCCGGGGATGATGATCCCGTACTCATTCGTGCTCGGGAGCGCACCCGCGGCCGAGGTGATAGGCAACGCTCCCGACACCTGACACTCCGCGGCCGAGATACAAAACAACTCCTCATAAACCGATGGATAAGCCATGATCTCGGCTTCCTTCTGCAACTTAACCAAATGCGATCTAGGAACTTTTCCACGAAAATGAACATCGTCTTGACCCGCCCATTGCAGGCGGTGTTTTTCATTGTTGGGGCCGACGCCCCAAAGCGTGTAATCGCTCGTGATGACCAAACTGGCATGCTCGATGTCGCGCTTGATCAACGGCCATGCGGCATGCAGGATTGGAAGGCCGCGATCTGGAATGGAGCAGAAGATCATGCGGCCTTTGATCTTTTCAACCTCCTCCTCATACTCCCATGTTCGCACCCCGAGATCGATATGATTAATCTTGTTTTTCGCAATCGCATATTTCTTAATGAAAAAGTCAGTGTGATAAGGACTTATGGTGATGACGTGATCGACGACCTGAGCCAATTCCGAAAATCCGCCTATCGTAAATTGATCCGTGCTCCACCAAATTTTGCGAACAGTATCCGGCATCTGTGCTTTTATGTACCTCTGATTTGGCGAGCGAAAAATGATAATCACATCCTTGGGTGCTCGATTGTTGTAAGACTGCAATGGCAGGAACTCGACGCCATTATGAACGCCCTCCATACGTGGATTATTGAAAACCTTCACCTCATGGCCGCGCTTGGCAAATATCTCCATTAAAGTGAGCATCGAGAGTTCAGCCCCGCCGACGCCTCTCCCCTCGATGTCTTGAGGGATAATGCCGATTGGAGAGCCATCGTTGCATAAAAGTTCGATCTTCAATCCCATAATAAGCAACCCCGAATCTTAAAATATTGTTGAAATTAGAAACGATTCACTGCGGCAACTGAAAGCAAAATCGACCATCGATCACAAAACTGTAAAGTAAACGCCCTGCATTTTCAACGAAGCCGCGGTAAAACTTTAAGATTCCTTCCACAATTGGTCTGATCACCTCGCGAACTCCCCCTATAAATTTCCAATAAATTAGGACTTTTCTAACCCGATTTTTGACTAAATCTGCGGCAAATGGTATAATATGTCTGGAGGTGGAAAAGAGTAGTGACCCGAAAAAAGAAATTGACCCGAGTTTGTAAGCAAGTCCGACCAGTTTTGAAAAAGGGCGCTGGAAGATGGCTGTTGCTCTATTGCGAGAACGACCATTTTCTAGGAAGCATCCCTTATGGAGACTGGTCGGATGCGCGCAAGAAATACAGCGGCAAGAAAGCGAGGGTCGCTTGTAGACGTTGCGCGATGGAGAATGGAAATGAGCGAACACGAAATGAGTGATGCCGAGCGAAAGGCTCTGAGCGAGACCAACCGCGCCCTGAATAGATGGATGAATGAAAAACTCAGCCGCGATCTTGATGACGAGATGTATGCACATGGTCGCAAGCGACATGATTACATTTATTGGGAAGCGCCCGATCAACGCATGTTCTGTTATACGCCTTGGAAAGACGAGAACGGGGATTACTGGACGTGGGTGATGAAGCCCTTTGGCAAAGGTGCGCGATCCGGCAAAGCCACGAGATGGAAGCAGGTTGGAAAGAAGGTTCGTTCGCGCAAGCGAAAGACTGCCCGCAAACGCGCCTACACCAGATACCAAAACTGGCTCGCCTATCTTCGACAGGACTGGATGAAAAAAGAAAAGACGACTTGATAGAAATCTACGTCTAAGCGACGTGTTAGGGCGAATTGGCACAGGATGACCAGTTCGCCCTTTTCTCTTTTCGAGGGGCTTCGAGGAGCCGCAGGGGGGCAATCTAGTCCTGATGCTCATAAGCAAATTCTTCTATGCTGTCAATCATGTAATCGATCATCTTTGTAGAAAGACCGGGATGGCAAGCAATCCAAAACGTGTCGTCAACGATTCTATCGGTGCCTGCTAAATGATCAGAAATCTCGAATTGCGCATTCCAATTATTTCTGATCATGTTTTGAAATACCGGTTGACGAATATAGTTGCTGGCGAACAAAAGCCGAGTTCCTATTTTGCGCTCATTCAAAAATCTGATCAATTTATCTCGTTGCACCATTGGCCTGCGGTTATCTTTTTTCAGGATCGACCTTCTCACCGTTAATGGAAATCCAAACCACGATGGATTGGCTTTCTCATATGAACCCGGTAAGTGAAACTTTTGCCATAATTTCGGTCGGGCATGATGCATCATATAGGCAAATGCGACTTTTCTTTTAGTGATGAAACTATCCAGTCTATTTAATTGGGCAAGTCCAAGCGCGGCTTGAACATCGGTGGATTTCAAGTTCAAACCAACATGAGAGTAAGTGTATTTGTGATCATACCCATCTGGAAGATTTTCAAACTCCCAATCGAATCTTTTCCCACAGGTATTGTTTTTGCCGGGCGGACACCAACAACCCCTTCCCCAATCCCTGATGCTCTCGACTGCCTTTTTGAGCAATCCATTGTTTGTGACGACCATGCCTCCCTCGCCGGTCGTCATATGATGTGCAGGATAAAAAGAATGTGTTGCCAGATGGCCTAGCGTGCCTGTTTTTTGATCGTCAATCATCGATCCAAGAGCATCACAATTATCTTCAATAACAAAAAATCCCCTTTCCATAAATCGGTGCGCGGGCCACGGATTTCCGAGTGTGTGCGCGATCATGATCGCACCTCGGCCATTGATAAAATATTTGTCAATTGCCTTTTCAATATCCTTTTCTTCTGGCAAAAGCGTTCCAACTTTTGTGTCAATGAAAATCGGCTTGAGCCTCCAGAAGAATATCGGATTTATCGTGGTGGGGAATCCTGCCGCAGTTGTGATCACCGGATCACCAACGCGCAATCTTTGTTCGCCACACAGATGACTCATACACGCGCCCAAAGCGAGGAAGTTGGCGCTCGATCCCGAATTGCAAAACGAGGCGAAACGAACTCCGAGCCATTCTGCAAATTGTTTTTCAAATTCGTCCGTAAATCTACCCTCAGTCCACCAGCCATCAAGAACTGCGGCAACCATCAAAGACATTTCTTCACCGCCCCAAATCTTGCGAGTGACTGGTATTGGTGTTTCACCCGGCACGAACTCCGGCTCCTTGGAAATATGATCACCATAAGCCAAGGCATCACGAAGCATTTTTCTATAAAGCGCTTTTTCATCAAGCATCTTTCACCTTCCTGTAAACACATTCGGCCCTGTGGCCGTAGCCGCCCTCGATGCCACAATCTTTGCAATAATCTCTTTCAATGAAAAGATATTTGCCAAGAAACCAATCGCCTAGATTATCAAAAAACTTATATAAAAAATGATAGATGGCCGCCCTGATGCCATAATCAGTAAGCGTATTAATTATTTTCAAGATGCCTCCGGTGACGAACTGATCTCTCTGGAAACGGCCATTCGGAAAGCCTCTCGTGATGTTGATGATAAACAGCGAAGCCAGCATTCTTCGGCGGCCTACCCCCTTTCACCTCAAGCCCGACGATCCAACTATCGTTCATCTTAAACTCCGATGTATCGGGGATGAAGTCAAATATGTCCCATCCTTCTCTGGTCTGGCCTGTGAAGGCAAAGTGATGGCACCATTCCTTCGCCTCAAAATTCGTCCAGCCCCAAGGCGTTTTGAACGTCCAGAAATCAGGCACGGTTTGAAGAACGTCGAGATCGTTTTTCCAATCCAGTTGATCGAGTGTGCCCATCGCTCTTGATGGTAATGCGTATGCTGTCGGCTCAAGTCTCGCACTGCCATCATATTGATGAATCATTCGCTCGATTGCGTCCAGCGGAGGCATGTACTCAGGATGTGTGAGAATGACGAACTCACCCCTGCACATTCGATAGCCAACATTCCAAGCGACGTTACAGCCTCTAGGATTCGCTCCCGCATCGCGAAGTTTCACGTAATTGATCATCGAGCGCGAATACGATAAAGGAACTGATTTGCTACAAAGAATATCTATCTTTTCATCCGAGCCGTCATCCAGAATCCAGACATCATAATCGTCGTAGGTTTGGCGCATCAAGAGCCAAAGCGTGCGCTTCAACTGCTCGCGCCGGCCTTGAAAATAAGGGATCAATACGGATGCCTTCATCCCGCTACCAAATGTGGTCCCCATTCATAGCGAATCATGAAATCCTCCGGCTTCATTCTCTCGATCTCCTCTGGATCGTGGGGAAGCGTTGCGCAGTTGGCGACGATGGCCGGGATAACTTGCGCGTTGTCCTTGATCGCAATCGGCTCCGCCCTGAATCCGTTCCAGACGTAAGGCGGAATTTTGATCAGGTTATACTCGGAGAATTCTGGATAACCTTCGAGATAAAGCGTGTTGACCATTCGGTGGGTTGGGCTGTTCGGTCTCGGATCATAGAGCGCCAAGCGAATCCTTCCATAGATACACGCATAATGAAGTGTCATTTTTTTGTGCAGGTGCCACGCTTTGACGGCATGCGTGTCCACGAGTGAAAAGTAGATTTCTCCGAATCTATCAAAGACAGGATCGTCCCTTCGCATCATGCGCATGACCGCGCCACGATCATCCCTGAAAATCTTGAGCGGATGGATTTCAACGCCGTAAATTAATTTCCCATATTCATCATTCATTTCACCAAATACTCCCTATTTGCAAGTTGAACGAACCATTCAGCCGTCAACCTGATTCCTTTATCAATCGGCGTGCTTGCTTTCCATTCAAGCATATTCTCTGCCTCGGTGCTATCTATAATGAGTTTCGGACATTCGTCGGTTGCTTCACCCAATATTTTTGGTTCCCTCATCCAGACATTCCAGTCTCTACCTAGAATCTTCGCCGTTGTGACGATTATATTTTGCACACTATGAAAATCGTTTACATCAGGCCCTAAGTTCCAGTGCCAACAATTCTCTGTCAAGAATTTATCGTCCATAGCCATTCCTATCCGTGTAAGACCATGAATGGCATCGCTGATATACATATATTGACGTACCTGATTTCCATCAGATCGAATAATTGGCGTTTCGTGGTTGAACGTCCAACGGATCAATCCGGGGATTAGACGTTTCCAGTTTGTATCTCCCGGTCCATAGACATTTGACATCCGAACAATATGCACATTCATGTCATGTTGATAACCGTAGGACTGTGCGATCAATTCGGCCGCGGCCTTAGAAGCATCATAAGGATGGGTGACGTAATAAGAGGTTTCCTCATGACACGGTAATGCGTGTTCTGGCGGATGACCATAAACCTTATCGCTGGAAGAAATTATGATCTTTGTATCGGGTTTTGTTAATCGAGCCGCCTCCAATAACTTAAGCGTTCCCATCGTATTAACTTCAAAACAATGAAGAGGCCAGCCAGCCGCTTCCGTCACCTGTGTAACAGCCGCCATATGGAAGATGTATTCGGGGTCTGCAACTTTAATCGCATGTCCAACCTGAAACAAATTGGTAATATCGCAAAAGATCACTCGTTCGGCCAGATGAGCGAGGGGCTTTCCCATCACGGGAATCCCATCACCATAAAGCGAGCGATGATAATCCACGCCAAGGCCGATCACATAAACTTCCGCGCCGACCATGACCAACATGTCAACCAAGGCACCACCAATGAAGCCGGAAGCGCCTGTAACGAGGACGCGTTTTCCTCTCCAAAAATTAGGATAATTCCACTTTGTTTTCATCGGACCACCTCGTCCAGAAAGCATTACCCCCCGACCAGACGCTCTCCAAATATTTGCGATCTCTCCATGTGTCCATCATCTGAAATTCGCCCACATGCTGGAATGCGGCCAATCTGTTTTGAAGCGCTAAAATTGGTAAAACGTCTTTCTCCCAAACGCAGGCATCCCCCGGTATCAGATAGAGAACACGAGGATCGACGATATAGAAACCTGAGTTTATCCATCCTTCGGGGTCTTGCCCTTTCTCAGTGAAAATCGAGCAAAGACCATCTTCGACTCTGAGTCGACCGAAGCGACTCGGGGGATTGACGGCTGTAAGCGTAACAAGAACATCATGAAGGTTTTGCATTCTTGCATGATGGTCGTAAAGCATTTCATAGTTAATGTCTGCCAAGCCGTCGCCATAAGTCAAAAGAAATGGTTCATCCATCAGACTTGGTTCCAGTCTTTTTATGCGCCCGCCCGTGCCTGAATGAAATCCAGTGTTTACGACTGTTATATTGACTCTTTCAAGTTCGGCGAATTTATCTTTTATGAAATCGCGGATGACCTCCCACTTGTAGCCTCCGGCAACGATGATCTCAGCAAGCCCCTGATCGACGAAGTTTTTAATAATGTGCCAAAGGATCGGAATCCCGCCAATCGTCACCATTGGCTTTGGGATGTCTTTGGTCTCCTCTTGAAGTCTGGTCCCATATCCGCCAGCCAAGATAACGACCTTCATTCGACCTGCTCCTCTCCGTTGCTACAAATGTAGCGATATTCAACCGGGCCTTTTGGATAGCGATCAAGAATATGTCTGGCCTCGTCCATGATCTCGCCGACAGACTTTCTTCGAATGCTTTCGTCGATCACTGTGAGATGTCTCAAAAACAACTCCTCTCTATTGTGAAAAACGTGTTGATGAACTGGCTCCCAACCCGACCGAAGCAACCACCAATCAAGATTCTCTTTTGGGACAATCGAATAATGATTGCGGCCTCGATGTAACCACCAGTGAGGTGCCGGCGCGACCAAACATAGCCAGCCCGACTTTTTGACCACGCGCCGCCATTCCATCAAAGTGATTATTGGAAACGGTGAATGTTCAAGAACGTGACGGGCGAATATAAGATCGAACTCGTTGTCAGCAAAGGGCAAGAACGTCATGTCCTCGTGAAGAACTTTTTCTTGATTTAATTTCATCTGTGCCAAATACTGTTGAGCCTCAAGATAGTCGGCTCCAATCGTCACTCCTGTCCAATCAAATCCAAGATTGACAAAGGGATTTGACATGAAAGCCTGACCGCAACCGACATCGAGAACCTTCCTGCCCTCGCCAAAAGGCGGCTGTAAATGATAAATATCTATATAAACTTTTTGAATGAGCCAAGTCAGCGTCTCAAGCGCCCATGCTGTATGACCATCGTCTGGCGGTTGAGCATAGACATCACCCGTTAGACGATCAACGCACTCATCAAAAAAAGTGTAGTCTCTCATTCTCCCAACCACCTCGCTTTTCGAATGTCGCCCTCCCAAAATATTTTGGGGATCAAAACATCTTCATGATCTCTGATTCTTTTTTCATTTTCTAGAAGATTGACGATCATCGATCCTATTGTTGCCTCCATGCTAGAGGTAGGCTTGTATCCCAATTCGACGAGTTTGAAACGGTCTGGATTGTAGTAATGATCCTGAGATTCTTTTCGAGGAGGCTCCAAATATCTCACGCGCACAGGTATATGAAAATCATTCTCTGCGACCTGTTTTACGGCACGAGCCAACTCGATTATTGAGTAGGTTTCTTCGAACTGATTGAAAACCCTGTATTCGCCCGGATCAGGCGGATTTTCGATCACGATCTTTATGCATTGCATCGCATCGATAAGGGGCAAGAAGCCCCTTCTCTGTTTTCCAATTTCACCGTAAATCGTGAGCGGATGGCCGATCACGGCTTGACAGACGAAACGATTGATGACCGTGCCGAAGGCCTCATCAAAATCAAGGCGGGTGAAAAGGCGCTCATCGTCCATCTCTGGAATCCGGGTGCCGTAGACGACCCCTTGCATGATGTCTGTGGATCGCAGACCCCAAATCTGGCAAGCCCACATGATATTGTTCGAATCGTGAACCTTCGACCAGTGATACCAAGAACCGGCCTGTCTCGGAAAAGGCAAGATGTCCTCGCGGCCTCGCCATTCAATCTCGAAAAACCCCTCTGGAATGTCCATGTTGGGTGTTCCATATTCGCCCATCGTGCCCAATTTGACCAGATGGGATTTCGGCGAGTGATCCCGCATTGCGTGAAGCAATGATAATGTTCCAATCACGTTGTTGCGCATTACGAACATGGCATTGCGCGGGCTTTCCATCGAATAGGGCGCGGAAGGACACTCGGCAAAATGCACGATGGTATCTGGCTTGACTATTTTTAGAATGTGACTCATCTGATCATATTCGCCGACATCAATCGTCCAGAACCAAGGGTCGTATCCAAATTTTTTATTGAATGCCGAAATCCTGCTCGGATGGTCGGCAATCGGTATCGCGCTTACGCTCCCCATTTTTTTGACCCAAGATCGGCGCATAAAATTATCAACGCCAAAAACCTCATGTTTGCGAGCGGCCATATAAAGCATCAGTGAATGACCCAAGTAGCCATCAGCGCCGAGTATAAGTATTTTCATTCTATCGATCCAATTTTTTCCTTGATTTTTTTGATCTTGCCGGAGCATTCAATACAAAAGAAACTGATCTCCACCTTGATGATTTTCTTTCTGTAATTAGCCCAATGTTTTTTTGTGCCTGTAACAGCGAAATGTTCTGCTTGGCCTCCACATACCGAGCATGCAATTCTGTCTACAGGTATTCCAAGCACATTCATTCGAGCACTTTTTTCCAAAGACAGATTCGGATCGGCTCGACAAAGCCGATAGGCGTCAAATTGTGCTCCGCGGCCACAGGCTCAACGTGCCGCATTTTGATCTCGGCTCTTGTATAACCACCATAGTCCCAATCGTGAGCCGCAATAAAGTCGCCCTTTCGCAGAATTTCCGCATAAAGTTTGAATTCTTTCGGTTTATCACCGCCATCACAATAAATCAGCGCCGGCCCCGCCACGGCCTTCATCCACCTCTCGACATCATTGATCGCCTCTTTAGTGTGCGCGTCTCTGATCCACAAGTAAGCATTTGCCAACGGATCAAAAAGTTTTCTGACGGTGGGATGAATGATCTGGCTGTCGATTTCCAGACCCAAGTATTCGAAGCCCGGAACGTGTGTAGTTGTATGAACGAGCAATGCCGTAAGGCCGCCTTTGTGAACGCCGATCTCGACAAATCTTTTGATCCTCAACCGGTTGATCGTATCGAGAACGATCCCCACCTCTATCCAAGTGTGGCCGACCAGAACTCCAAAAGGATCGATTTTGAACTCAGCCAAATTCATAGCCCAACTCCTCATGTGTTTCACACATAATTTCTTCGTAGAGTTTTTTATGATGTGGCTTGAAGAAAGATTTCCAATCGCCCACGCCGCCCTTTCTGAATGTTGGCGACTTTTGTGGCCTTATACGACTGACCATTGCGCTTTCGCTTCCTATCCGCAATCTCACCGCCTCGTCAATACCGAGTTTCTGGACAATAATTTTTGCTTGAGCGAGCGGATCGGCTCGCAAATCTTCATAACGAATAACGTGCGCATGTTCAAGCCAAGGCGTGAAGGCCGCCCATCTAGGAGGCGAAAGTTTTATCAACTCAAGAATCGGATCATCGCACTCGGTTAACTTGCTACCGTTTTCAAGGATGTAATTCATTGCTCGGAGCGGATTCTGGATCACATAATGATAATGAGAAACGATCACGTCACGCGGGTCTCTTATCAATTGAACAAGCATTGTCGGCTTGTGATTCATCGCCTCAAAAAACGTGTAGTTATAAGGTATGTGTCCAAAAGCAACGCCATCAAAACCCGCTATTGGAGCCGCCATTTTTTTCAGAGTTAATTCATTATTCGCCTGAACGGAATTGCTACGAATCGGGATGCCTGAATAAAGCATATTGTGACTGATAGGTATATGTTGGGGAGAGCCGAATATTTGAGCGATCAGGTTGGTGCCGCTTTTTGGAAATGTCGTGATGAGAACTCTCATATCCCCCCCGTGATAGATGTTCCTCGAAGTCGGATGATCGACACCACAAATCTCACACAGTTCTTTCATTTGGCGCTTTCTCGCTCATGAACCAAGCCGCAGGCTCGGTCGGGCCGGCCCAATGAAGAGGATGAATGCAAGTCGGCTGGACGCCGCTTTCTCTATACCACCGCACTTTCTCTTGTGCCTCCTCAGGTGTAGGCCATGAATAGTGAAGCAGACAATAAGGGAAATCGATGTGCCGGGAAACCGGTCTCAGATTGATTAGATTAGGTTGACTTCGCCACGCCATCGTCAAGTGCCATGAATCGGCTTCGTCAGCCCTTATTCCGGCGCTAGGCTTGAAGGCCCAAAGTGAAGTGTTAGGTTCATGCAGTTTTGGAAATATGAGATCGGAACCCCAAAAGTAAACCCGGCGCAGGAAAAGCGCATATTCTTCAACATCTTTCATCAACCTGCGGGCGGTTTGCTGTAGAAGATAATTGGGAACACAATCGCTGTCGTCGAAAGTGATCCAATCGGCTCCCAAGGCTATTGCATGATCGAATATAAAATTCACATGCCTGCCTTGCGGATTTATCTCATGTCCGCCTCTCACCGGCATCTGTTCTTCGAAGTGGATCACTTTGACTTTTGGAAAAGATTCGGCAACCTTGACGGTATCATCCTCTGATCCGCCATCGGCGATCAATATCACATCCGCGATCTCCTGATAGGCTTTACAAAACCGACCGATAATATTTTCGTCGTTCCTAGAGCGGCAAGTCGAAATCACTTTCATTGGCTTATGATCCAGTTGTAAACATCTTCATCTGTCACGAACACAACTTCTTCGTCGCCCATGCGCACACGTATATCACCTCCGGGCGTCATTTCGATCTCGCCGACTCGATATTCCGGCAACATGGGCTTGTCAATGTCCAGCCTGTAGATATACGCCTTCGCCGCGTGATCAAGATCGACGAAATACTCGTTGACTGTGGAGTTGATGGCACCGGCAATTTCGAAGATGGTCATTCCCATCTCCTCGGAGATTGTCCTTGATGCCAGCCGTGGCCGTAGTTCATGAGCGCAGTCATGTAGTGCTGGCAGACAAGTAGATTTTCAACACCATGACCACCTCGGGCGATGATCTCTTGAATCCAATTGTGTCCTTCATGAAGCGATGCGTCTTTCCCCCCGATGATCACAGCGGGCGCACCGCACGTACACATGGCAAACCAGTATTGTTTATCCTCGCTCTTGTCCAATTCCTTTTCAAAAAGAGGATCGATATAGACGAAATGTTCATTATGGTAATCGGCGCACTTAATAGACATAAATGTCGCGGGATCGAGCGGACTAGGTATGATCACAAAGTCCTTCTTTTCTACTCGATGACCGCTTATGGTCGTAGCGCTCGTAGGATCGCCGCGATGACTCACTATATTGAAGGCTGTTTTTGGTCTCTCTTGTTCACTCACCTCGTAATCTCTCCCCGATTTGCTCACCGAGTCGCTCGAAATTTTCATTCAGTTCAATAAGTAAATCGATGTTCTCCATCTCGTTTTCCATTAGATCGGCGACATGACTCCTCAAGATTTCGAGAATTCCGCTTCGCAACAAAACCTCGGCATGCTCGATGAATAAATCGAATAGTGAATTTTTCAGACGAACGCGCTCACGCGTCAAATTGGTCGCTCTCGCGAACAAGGGCTGTATTCTCTCGTTGTGCTCGACTATTGCCTCAAAAGCACGATTGACCGCTATCAGCGAATCGAAGTCAGGAGGCTCCGGTATTGTCCGACGTGTTAACAAGTTCTGCCTCTTTCAGAACTGCTTCCATGCGCGCATCCCAAGAGTGAGGTTCAACCGCATTTCTGGCCGATACACCCAAGGCCTCAGCAAATTCCTTATCACCAATGCATCTCTCGACCTGCCGGACACCCTCGGCAAGATCGCTGAACCCAAGAAAATGTTCACCCTCTTTGAACATCTCCATCAAGTCTGGAACTCTATTCAATACCGGCGCGATCCCAAAAGCCATGATCTCGAAAACACGAGCGGTCGTGTCTTGAAGCGACGACCAATTAAGTCCGACGATGGTTTCATGATAAATGTCTCGGGCATCCTCATAACAAGGCCCGCATTCGTAAAAGACTTTCATTCCCTTCGATTGGAGCGCGGTCACAAGAGAATTACGGCTTGGATAATCGAGGCCGAGCAACGCCGCATCATAGATACGATCCTTGGCCGGTTTCGTCGTTTGGGCATGCCAGATCGGATCGTAACCATAAGGAAGCCAAATGTCGCCGGGCTTCATATAAGGTCTCTGCATATTGAAAAAAAGATCGGCCTTGGCTCGTTCCTTGTCGTAATTCAGAACGTGCGGATCGGCGGCGATCACCGCGTATTTGGCCTCTGGCCGATGATGGGTTTCGAGAGTAGAGGAGACGTTGATCCAGATGTCGGGTTCGAAAGGACAATTTTTCTCAAGAATCTTGAAGTTCAACTGATAGGGCGGCTGTCCCGCGGCGAGTGGAAAGTTCGGAGTGAAATGATAATGCGGCTTAAGATTCATGCCGCCTCTCCATGGAATCCATCGACCCGTGAAAGGCCCTGCCGTCCAGACCTCCGTATCTGAGCGGCGCAATAGGGCCTCCAACATGTAGCGTCCCATGAACAGTGGATAGAATATTGAGACGAACGCTACTTTAATCTTCATCAGAATCGGTGTCCTGACCTTCAAGGGATTTATCAGTTGGCTTTTTCCTTGCCATTTTCATTCATCCCTTTCAAATTGTTTGTTTCCCCACGTCCCTTTTTCGTATTTACGTCCCAATCTTTCATTCCTTTCCTTTCTCTCGGCTGTTGTTAATTCTGGTGTAATACGAGCACATATTTTGTCGAGCCTGAAATCCCAATCGCGATAACAATGCCAATGAAACTTTCCATGATATGCGCCTCTGATCGGCCCATCTTGAAAAAACATTCTGTCTATAGATTTTTTACAGGTAGCATGAGTCACCAATCCGGCATCTATCATGACCTGCATCGGAATTTTTATTTTTATTGCAGTAGAGCCTTTTTCAACTGGCTTCCCACATATCTTGCAATCTACATGTCCGTCGCCATAACGAACGACGTACTTGAGGCGCTTAAGACTATGCGGAACTCTTTCGTCAACGGCCATCTTGCTTTCTCGTTAAGGCTTTGCCCATATTCCAGTCTCCCCCTCGCCAATCAGTTCATCTCCCAAATAAAACTCTCCTTTAAATCGCCTCGACCACCAACACTGTGCATCGAGCAAATCAACGGATTTTACATTTGTATTCGAATTGTCAAATATCAAAATGCCGCCCGGAGCCAATCTCTCTATGGCAATTTCTGTGCATAAAAATCTATCTTCACTTGGTCCATCAATGAAAATTACATCCCAATGATTTTTATGAGAAAGGATGGTTTCAGCATAAATTGGGGGCACATATGGATTTATCAAATGAATCATGATCTTATGGCTTAATTTGCAATTCCTTGAAGTTTCAACTATCAAGTCTGCCCAACGATTGTCATGCTCGACTGTTACAATACGACGACATCTTCTCGCCAGCCAAATCGTCGATGAACCCGATCCCCATTCAAAGATTGCATCCGTGTCGCGGATCACGGCATCCAGAAAATCAATCGCCTTTTTGACAAGATAAGGCTCAGGAAATATCCTGAATTTCTTATCAGACACCCCAGTCCTCATATCCCAAAACATCCATGATTGGTGTCAATAATTCCTTAGCCAACTCTATGTGATGCGGCTCGAAATAAGTTTTCCATTCCCCAACCAGACCTTTACGAAATGTTGTTGACCATTCTGTTTTTTGAGCATTGGCAATCATTTCGCTCTCGGGAGGAAACGGGCAGTTCGGCAAATCCTCCCTCAAGCGCTTGACCGTCGCTACTGTACGCAATCTCAGTTCCTCATATCTGAGCACGTAAACGAATTCATGATACAGCCAGCCAAACCAATTAGGCCATCGGATTGAAGCGGCCTTTATTAAAATCTCGATGGGATCATCCTGATCGATAACGCGCTTACCGTTTTGCATCATCAAGTTAGGCCATTTGTGAGGCGCGATCTTCATGTTTTCGTATTCGGAAACGATTACATCCCGAGGATCGCGAATATTGAAAATAACCTGTGTCGGAACAGCCTGAACGACTTCCGCATATTGTGGCAAGTAGGCGATGTGGCCGAATGCTTTTCCTCTGAAATGTCTAAGTGCCTCAATTGTCTCTCCTGTTCTCGGGAGAGGCCCATGAAAATCCGCGAGAAAGCCAACGCTTTTCAAGCCTCTCAAGCCGATCCCGCTTCGGTCCACGATGTCGGGGATGTCATGCATAAGCATCTGCATCGCCTGATGTGTTCCTGTTTTCTGATAGGAAGTTAGAAGCAAGCGCTTCATGGTTTCTCCGGCTTGTTGGTCAAGCCCCACTTCTCGGCGAAAAGTGCGCGCATCTTACACGTGTGCTCATAGCGCGCATCCGAATATCCGATTGTAGATGCGGCGGCATGGCGAATGGGAAAATCAGGGCGCTCGATGAGTTCAAGCGATTCGTCATGCAAGATTTTCATTCCTATATCCAAATCTTCGTAATCATGAGGATAGAATCTTTCGTCAAATCCACCAAGGCGCTCCCATGCCGATTTGTGCATCGCAAGGAAGTATCCGTCTGGATAAATAATGGAAATCTCGGGAAAGTCATTCCAGCCCGCGCCGGCGTTTATTTTCCTGTGGCACATTACAAGATTGGGATTATGGATCAAAGAGGGTCTTATGATGTCGCCAAAAATAGCAACATCATCCGATACGATGTATAGAACTTCGCCCTCGGCATGTTTGACTGCTTTATTGAATCCTTTACCGAATCCTATATTCGGCTTTTGGTTGATGATTCTTAATGGAAATCCACAAATATTCGAGCGACTGATCAAGACAAGGCGAACACCATAATCCGTCGAGCCATTATCAAAAACAACGACCTCGAAGTCATCGCGGTGCGCAAGATGCTGATCGATTTCATCGAGGCGCTGATCGATCAATACCGGTCTGTTATATGTCAGGAAAACGATTGAGTGGTCAGGCTTCGTCATCGCTCCGCTCTGCGAGGTCTCTCAGGCCATCTTCTGGCGAGAAGATTGGTATCCCAAGGCTCTTGGCTTTTTCAACCAACAGCCCTCCCCGCAGAGGGCGAGGGGCAAGCCCCTTGATTTCTTCTGTCGGCTCGATCAACTCGGGATCGTGGCCGAAAGCCTCAGCGATCATCCTGCCCCATTTGTATCTGGAGATCACCAAATCTCCAACGATGTTCAGGATTCCCGTTTCGGCTTTGCTCACCGCCGCCAGCACCCCTTCCGCCAAGTGCGGAATGAACGTCGGTGATCCGTAAAGATTCATAGGCAACTGATAAGGCTGGCCTAATTCTAGCACGTCTCGTATCTGTCGCACAAAGTCGGTCGTCGTGTCAGGACCAAATAGATCGAGCGTGCGCACAATCAATGTTGGTTGTCGGGCAAGTGCGGCGGCTTCGCCGCCTAATTTCGACCAGCCGTAATTGTTGATCGGGTTCGGCTCGGCATCCTCGTCATAAGGGCCGCTTTTACCATCAAAAACAAAGCCGGTCGATATGTGTACGAAAAAGCCATCGAATTCAGTTCTTATGACACCGGGGCCTCGGGTGTTGGTGCTGATGGCTTGTTCCCATTCTTTTTCGTCCTCCGCTCCATCCACATCAGTATAAGCCGCACAGTTGATAATCATGAGCGGCTGGATCAGATCAAGGGCTTCGCGTACCTGTTCTCTATTGGAAATATCAAAGTCCAGTTCCGTTGGGAACGGCACACATCCCATTTTTACGAGTTGGGAGCCAAGGCGTCCCTTGGCTCCCGTAATGGCGACAGTCATGTGGCCGCTTCGTCCTCAGACTCGGCGGGGGCCTCAGGGTCGCCATTCCCCTCGGCCTCTTCTTGCGGCTCCTCGCCGCTCAATTTTTCAACAATGTCACCTTCTGGAACAAAATCCGTGCCAACAGAACCCAAGTCGATAGAACCAGTCTCGGCAACTCGGATAGCATCTGATTGGCGCTGTTCTTCCGCCTCGCGTTCTTTAGCGGCTTCCATGATCCGGCGCTGACGGACACTCACTGCACCCTCTTCGCCGAATTTGACCTCATCCTCATGAGCGGGGATAGGATCGTCAATGATCAAAAGACCAGCGGGGGCTTCCTCCTCGGGCTGTCCCTCCTCCACCACGGCCTCCTCGACCTCCGCCTCAATTTCAGGCGCAACCTCATCAACAGCGGCTTCCTCTTCTGCCACGGTTTCTTCGACTTCCGGTGCGTCGGGGGTTTCTTCCTCCAGCCCACCTTCAACCTCCTCTTCTGGAGCCTCAATCGGAATGATATTGAGCATTTCACGTATCTTGACTAGGCTTGCCGGCCCGATACCTGAAATCCCAAGTATTTCTTCATCCGTCGCTTGGCTTAGATGGGTTAAAGATGAGAAGCCACCGTCGAGGATTTTGTTGCCCAAGTCCTCGCCGAACGCATTGATAATCTCAGAGCGGGTCAGACCCGAATCCTTCTCCCTGATCTCCTCTGAACTCTCGTAATGTCCCCCTTCCGGTCTCGACACTGGTCCTGTCGCCGCGTCTTTCGCCATAAATCGCCTCCCTTACAATTTCCTCCCAACCCTCTCTTATTCTGTCGAGAAGGTCTTTAATCGTAACTGCATAATACTTCTTGCGCTTCACCTACTTTACCTCCTATCTCGGACAAGTCATGCAATGTTCATGCCACGATCTTCCTCCCCCATTTGATAAAGTTTTCGCGATCCGCGCTCTCTTTCCTGTCCAGTAGTCACGAATGTTGATCTCTGGAAATGTCCCCAAGTCGAAGTTACCGATCAAATCGTCGCAACACAAAAGGTACTGTCTGCGATGATTGATAATCACCCGGATCGTGGGTTGAGCGCAAACCTGCGGGCTGAATGTCGCAATCAGGTATTTCAGATCAAAGGCAGGCGTGAAGTGTGTCGCGACATGACGGTTGTTTTTCTTCACCCTCGGCTCGGTCTTTTGAAAAAGGCTCTCGATCCACTCCGCCCGCTCTGATCTCATAGGTTCATTGATGTAAAGAGTCACGTTTATGAAATCGAGCGCGCCATCCAATTCGACGGCAATTTCAGATGTGAGAAAATCTCCATTTGTATTAAGGTGTACCGTACTCAGTTCGTCGTATGATCGAACCTTGTGAGCGATCCTTGGTAGACGCTCGTCCATTATCGGCTCGTTGTAGTGTGATAAACAGACACCACCTCGAAAACCCATCTCAAGGGCTTGCTCAATGGCGTCGTAGATAAGTTCTTCCTCCAGATAATTTTTTTCAAACCACGATGCGACCAGTTCTCGATCAGGATAAGAATTTCTTAAACAGGTAGGGCATCTACGATTGCACGATCCGATTGTTTCAAAGTCCAAATACCGAAACACTATCTCCCGCCGCCGTTTGTCCAGCGCCTCACATCGCTTGCGTTAGCGAACAATACACCGCCCGGCTTTTTTCTGCCACAGCATCCATACTTGACGGCCTGCATGCAGGGCACGTGCTCGGGCTGAATCCAAGCCATCGGAATATTGGCTCGAATGGTAAAGACGTAGGTCATGTAATTCGGCCATGCACCACAACGAACTCGCAAGGGAAACTGCTTGCGATACTTCATCGCCACTAGGCCGCTATCATTGACGATGGCAGTTTCGGGCAACATCACAAACTACATCTTATTGAAAAAATCGATTGCGCGCAAGGTCAATAGTCGAGACCCTTTTCCCATCTACCCAAATCGGGATTGGGAGGAACAAAAGGAAGGCCGACATCGATGCCCTTATCAATTGCGGGTGATCCCGCTTGTAATTTAAAGTCGTCTTTCGAGGCGTCCACAAAAATAGGATCAGCGGGGGTTGGACTATTGGCATCTTGTCCTGAATTAGTGAGCCAATCTGCCCATCCATAAGAGGTTCCCAACCAATGCCATCTCAAAGCGGTTATTGCCTCGGCATCAAGATGATAAAGGTTGTAATCAATATCAATCTCTGATCCCGTTACTCCAGTGGCAACACCAACCGCCATGCCTCCAGCGGTTGTGCAAAAGGTAATGTTATTCTTTACATCAATATCTTCACTCCGAGCATTTTGGATATAGAGAGGATAAAGTCCCGCGCCAGTCTCGAAATAGAGCGTGTTATTCCAGAATCTCATTATCTTGCAAGCGCTGATGAATCCTCTGCCTCTGAAAATATTATTCCTGATGGTCAGATTGTCGCCTTCAAACCAATATGCGTATCTTGAATTCCCATAGGAATAATTCTCGTAGACCTTCACACCATATGGATAATTGGCCGCTCCCCCCGATTTATAAATTCTTATGCCTTCTAGTGTGTTATTGATCAAAACATTTGCTTCGATCCTAATATTTTTATCGCCATCCGCCGTATCGTCCTGTTTATAGACTTGGATGCCATGGCCGTCGTTGTTCTTTGAGATGCAATTTCTTATTGTTATATTGTATGGCATCGCCTCTCCACTATGACTGTGGATCGTTATTCCCATTCCTCCATCTGCTTGATTTCTTGTAATGGCACCAACCACGAAAACATCATGACTCCCATCCATTATTTCAATACCGGAAACCACGGCTGTCCCTGTTCTTGAGTAACCGTCATAATATTCGCCACCATAAACATCAACATGATGACTGTTATCTATCAAAAGTCCATCATTGCCGTGATCATGTACTTTCAGATTTTCAACATGAATATAGCCACAATCAATCAGGATCAACCCGGCATCATAGCCTTGTGCTAGATCAAGGTCTTTAATCCAAATATGATTTTGGCCGTTTATATAAAAGCAATTGGACACATCATTGCCGTCGATTTTGGGTAGAGCGCCAGAACCATAAGCGCCTATCCAAATAGGTGCATTTTTCTTTCCAGAATCAGATATTATAAGGACTGTACCTGTCCAAGTCTCTCCCCTTCTAAAGAGAATCGTGTCGCCCGGAACGAATGATTCTCCATTAACTTTTGAAATTGTTTGCCAAGCATTGGATGGCGATCTGCCATCATTTGAATCGTTGCCATTAGTGGCGTCAACATAAAACACCCGCTTTTTGCGGGCTGACAAAATTTGCATGCTTGGGGATGTCATTGATTACAACTCGCGGGTTATTAACCAGCAAATTTTGTCATTGGCAACGTCAAACGTGGCGACCAAAAAATCGAGGTTGTCGAGACCTTCAATGGCGAGATATGGACCAAGAGCCATTAATGGAAATCCACTATCGCCGCTCAATGTTCCAGTCTCAAAACCAACCCAAGAAGTCCCAACATTATCTGGATGAGCGCCGAGTATAGCGCGGTTGCAATCTGCGTTTGGAAACTGATAAGGTGTACCAGATGCCAATCCTTCAAGTTGTCCGCTGAATACGCGTGCCTGATCGGGTGTTATTTCTATAGGCATGAATTTTTCCTTTCTTACAAACCTTCCTCATACCATTCGAGAATGACTTGAACAGGAATGGTTGCTCCGGCTTGATTTTGAATGGTCACAAGATAGGCTGTTCCAGTGTTCAAAACCCATTCAAGTCCTGCGCGCACTGTGCCAGCCGCACGACTTCCCACCGGATTAGCACCTATGCCTCCGGGTATAAGCCCAACATGTAATTCGGTTCCAACATTCCCAATGGACGGATCGCGATAAGTTAGCCAATCCGCGGGTTGAGCACTTGCAAGTTGTCGATTTAGGTTCTCGCCTCCAACAAATGTTCCTGAGGCTATAATTGTTGGCGCTTCAAAAAAGTGAAGTATGCCTCGACCTCCCGCGACAGCCGACAAAAACAAATGCGCAGGTTCATCGGTGTCATTCGGTATCATGACCATTCTGACTTGACCTGCATCAGCCACGCCGGAAAAAACATACCCACCTTCATAGGCCTCGCCTTCATGAGCATGCAGATGAGCACCCTCAATTACAGGAGCCGAATTGGTGGATAAATATGAAAGCCAGCGCTCTAAAAGCGACAGTGGTCCGGTCATATCGCGTCTTGAGAAAAGGCGGAGGGAACGGACTCCCTCCGCCTTGCTCTAGATATTCGGTTGCGGCGCTTATCCAATCACGGGGCAGGTGGAAACGATTCTGCCGGTGAATTGGCTCACATAAACTCCGTGAGCGCAACAGTGCTTGATGATAAGAGCCGTCTTTGCCCAAATCTGGAATGAAATTGCGGTACAGCCGGGCACGAGGTCCTTCATCGCCAGCGGAATCTGAGTCCACTTCGCGACGAGCGGCACACCGTTATGGGTCATCCGTAGAGCATAAAGCCTCGACTGGAAATTTCCACCGCCGATATTGGCTCTCGTGAAGTTGTTGTCAGCAACTACAGCGAGGCGACCAACACCGGTGTTCACGAAACCAGCGAAGTTGAAGCCCGGAACGATGCGATCACCCGAATCGAAGGTTATGTACTGCGAACCCTGAAAACCGAGTTGGAAATAAGCCGACAGCATTTCTTGGACGGCTTGCGGGTGTCCGTAGATCGTTGTCGGCTTGGCGCACGACTCGCTCAGGAAACGATCAAAGCCTGCCGCGCTGAACGTGCCGGATGCGGAGTTGTCATTGGTGTGCTCGTTCGTGCAGACGTTGACGAACCACTGCTCGATGCCGTCGAACTCCAGTGAATTTGCGGTTGCGTCGCCAAGGACGAGCAGGCGATCCCATCCGTTCATGACGAGCGTCATGGCAAGACGGATTTCCTTTTCCTTGACATCGGCCACATATTCTTGCTGGAACGTCGCTGTATCTTCACCTCCCGGCATACCTTCACCTGATGGCAGACCGCCAATCAGTCGGTTGATGCCGTGCCAGTTGGCCGCGGCTACGGCCGCGGAATGCATGATGTCAGAAATGGACAGCGATTTCTTGGCACCGATGTTTTTGAGCGTGATGGTGGTATTGGCACCATCATGTGTATATTCTTCGGGGCACTCGCCATCTGCAAACGAGATGTATGCAGAACCCGATGTGAATGCGAGCGCATTCAGTTCCCGCCACGTGTGCTGTTTCAGCGCCGTGGTCTCCTCGGGGAGAGACTGCCAAACCGTGATCTCCTCGCACATGGCGACGATTTCGGTCGGGTCAAGCGGGGTTGGATACTGTGCCGCGAAGTCGGCGGGGGAGGCATAAGGCTGAGGGAGAATTACCGGGTCGGTAGCGCGCACTTCAAGCGCACCTCCCACGAACTCGCCTCCATCCTCCATGTCGAGAATCTTTTCACCCGCCAGATCGGGGACGATTAAAGATTCATTCATTGGCGTGATACTCCTGTCGTGTTGAATTATCGACCTGTATCGCGCCGTGCTTCACGCCGTAGGCACGCACGGATGCGTGTCCGTCCGTTGAGGCCGACTTTACAACGGACGGCTTAACGAAACCCTAGACTCCGCCGCGCATTCTGCGCTCGTATCCAATCGTGGACGCCCGAGCGAGTTGCCGAATCTTTGGCGTTGGGTTGTCCTCTGTCGGCACCAATTGGGCCGATCGTTGAACCGGTTGCTCGGTCGGCAGACTGGCCGTAGGCATGCGGATCGCCCTGCGGCGAAAACCACTATCGCCCTTCTTTTCAGTCTCGACCAACTTTCCAGCCTGAACTTGCGCCGAAAGCGCTCTCAATTCCGCCTGAATCGGAGCGAGTGCTTCTGCCACGGCACGGGAAATTGTGGCGGCATCCACCGGCGCGCTGGCGGCGGCCTCCTGCATCTTGGCCGTGATTTCTGCCCCGAGGGAATTGACACTCTCCTGCATATACCGCAACTTCATGGCAGTATCGCCGGGAGTTTCCATTGCCTCGTCGAAAGCCTCCCTGACATTCTGGAAGGCGGCTTCAAGAGGATGTGCTACTGATTTCTTGCTCATTTTTTCCTTGTCCTCCTCTTCCTCGGATTCGCCTTCACCCTCTTCTTCAATGTCCTCTTCGGCGACCTCTTCCTCCTCCTCATCGGACATTTCTTCCTCAGGGCGGCGTTTACGCTTGCGCTCCTCCTCTTCGTGCTCTGCGAACTGAGGGGGCACTTGACGCTCGACGGCTTCTCCGGTTTGGCTAGTCATAGACTCACCTCCGAGTGCTCGTTCGATCCGAATTACTGCATTCGCAGTTCGGGCGTCGAGCGTGGTTTGAAAATCGCGCAGGACCTCGCGGGCGGCCGCGCTTTTCTCCTCATCCCCTATGATATTGGAAACGACAACGGACAAGAGTTCATAAGGGGTGAGCAGAATGATTCCTTCGTCTGATTTGGCGAGGAAGGCTTCCGCCTCATCCAAGGAAACAGCACCTCCGAGCGTGCGTGTTACCACGGCCTCTTCCAATTCACCAGACTCATCCTTGACAACGACGGCTCCGGCCGCGACTTTGCCATCACCATCAGATCGTCCCACAAATTTATTTGATTTCGCTTCGAGTTCATCGGCCATCTCTTTGCCAACAATGCTCGCGGCGTCACCATGTCGTTTAGTCATAGACCTCTCCTCCATTGCGACAATTTCGGTCTCAAGGTAGGCTGGTCGCCGCGTCAAAGCGAGATGTACGAGTTGTCCAGCCGTGTACTCTTTTTCGCCTACGCCTGCCTCACAAAGTACACATTGATCGCCTAGGCTCTTGCGGACGAATTTGCGACCGTCACCGTGATTGTGACCCCAATCGATAAAAGCGATGGAAACCCGGACGCGCTCATTGTCAGCGCGCTTCTGTAACCGGTCTTGCTGGATGGCATCAAAGGCGGCATGTGCGAGCGGCGTATCCCTAAACGTGCCTTTCATTTTCAGGACTTTGCCATCTCTCCAAACCGCATCCGTATCTCCAGCAATGCCGAAGCCGTCGAGGTCTAGATAATGTGCTACACCGAGGTAAGGCAAACCCCCGTTCCATGCATCGGACGTGAATTGAACGGGGATCGGATATTGATCGGATTTTTCAATCCGCTCGATGAAGTTGTCGAACAAGACCGTTGACATGCGCTCCTCATATAGGTCTTTCTTGATGCCGGAAGATGTTGAATACCATCTGCGTACACCGTCTTTCTCGGCGACGCGATAAATCCACATCTCGAAAGCGCCCATCGCCGGCCCATCTTCGACCAACTTCGATGCGGCTGATAAGGTTGCCTGTTCAACTCCCATATGACCATCCTTGAGATTGGCTTCAAATTGATCGCATACGTTGTCCTCGTCGATGCGACCTTCGACGATCTGACATTCGGATGCTTCGAAATAAAGGCAGTCGCCGCATCTCAATCCGGTAACACCCTGATTTTCACGATAACCGGCTTCGCCTTTTGTCAACTTGCGATCATTCGGGCCGATCGTAGTTTGACCCGTGTTGCCTGATCCACCTGCTTCTTGCTTGTAATCAGGCATTAGCGACCTCTTTTCAATCGCTTTTTCAACTCGGCCTTGACCATACGAGCGGTGTCGCCGCGCCATGAACCTGCGTTAGAAAGGAAGTATGCGACAATTCCTGCGGCTGGATCAGCGCCGTAATAATCATCCATGGTGTCGAGGAAATGCATTGCCCTCAGATATGGTACTGCGGCAAAGTTGACTTTCTTCCAATCTTTTTCAATCTCCTTTGCGATTTCATTCAACTCCATTGTAGCCAACCGCTCGGAGAGTTGTGGTTTTGCCTCTTTCTTTCGCCTTGCATGTTGCTGAATGTCATCCGGTGCTTCCTCAAGCAATCCGGCCTCTTCAAACATGGCGGCCATTTCATCCATGTACTGTTCTTCTGAAATGTCCTCGCCGCCCAAATAATCGTACTCGCCGACTCTGGATTCACGCCTTTCTCCACCGGCTTCTCCAGAGGGTAATGAACCGCCAACCTCGCCCGGACGCCCTCGATGCCCATGATGTCCAGAGCCGGGGCCTCCTCTGATCACAGGGATTTTCAATCTGTTCTTGTGTGTGTGGCGGAGAATGTGAGGCGGAAGTTGTTTCGCAATCGACCCTTCTGCGAATGTGCTCAATGCGAGAAGTTGCCATTCGACCTCATGCTCACGACGAACAAGTATCGACCGGACTATGACTTCACCCGCGCCCGTATCCCAAGGCTTGGTGAAGTAATATTCCTCGGGCTGATAATGATTGATGGCCGCCTTCCAGCCCGACATCTGAGCATCTTCGACGGCCTGTGCATAATTGCGCTCGATGATGCGGCGCGTGGCCTCGGCGCGCACTGTTTTTTGGCTCGGAGGATACATTCGCCAGACATCGCTTGAGATGCGATTCGGTCGGATGATCTCCTGATCTCCCATACGCTCGATCAAGGCGTAATCAACGAGGTTGAGTTTCTGGCGCTGTTTCTGGCGCTCAATGTAGGCCTCAAGCATTGCCATCTTCTGCTTGAGCGCGGGCGTCATTTTACAACCAAGAGACTTGGCGCGCTTGCGGATATGCGCGATCACGGAGCCTCGTGGCTTGGTCGTGCGACCGAGCGAGCGTAAAGCATTGGTAACATCTTCGCAATCGGCGATTGGAAAAGAACCATCTTTCATCGCAGTTCCGGCTTTCGCCATCTTCCTGCGCTGTTCAGCCGAATAGAATTTCTTTTCTTCGAGAGGATTTTCATCCATAGATTCCTCCCCGACTTCTGACCTTAATTCCATGGTCTCATCGGTTTCGCCCGCTGGAGCGACTTTGCCGAGAATAGTGGACATTGGTGTCGGTTTGAAATATTTATCGCGCTCAACTGGCACTCCTTTAGCCAAAGTTTCTGCCATTTCTTTGCGACTGAAATAGCCCCACTCGGAATAAGTAGGATCACCAGTGTCAAGATAACCAAAGAAAATTCCTGTCTGTTTGTTATAACCCGTTGCGTACCAAGTATTTCCTGACCATGGATGAAAAAACTTTGCGTATGCTATCGGATCGTCAGCGCCTTCTTGTTCGTAAAGCGACGGCATTTTTTTCTCAAGTTCAGCCGTCATAAATTTGTGACGACGCATTCCATCTAATCGTTTTTCAAGCCTAGATGGGACATACTCCTGCGCCTCAAGTTTTGAAAGTTCGTTGTTGGTAAGGCTTTTTTTGCCAGAGATGAATTCTGTATAATCTACAGTTTCCCTATCAATTGGAACCGCGACAACGCGCTCCTCGGCACCTTCGTCCCAAGCCTGCATAACGCCAAGATAATCTTCGTTCAGATTTCTAACGCGATCCTCGTTAGGGCCTCCGGGTTCGCCCAAGCCGTGATGATAAAGTGTCCATTTGTGTCTTGGAGATCGACGCATGAAACCAAGAAAAGCGTGCGTGGCTTTGGCGTTATCCTCCTCCAATTCCCTAAGACCATACTTTCTTTCTTCTCTCGGTCTTGGAGCCGCCGCCGCTCCTGATGGTAAACTGCCTCCTACTTCGCCCGGTCTGCCTCGATGTCCGTGGTGTCCTGATCCGGGGCCTCCCTTGATTTTGAAAAATGGATAATTTTTGCCGTTGGTTCGAGAGATCACCTTCTCGATAGGTTCCACGTCCGTCTCCACTCTGCCAACGACTTTGTTGGCATACGCTCGGGCGCATTCGGTCGGGTTATCGGAGTTGCGACAATATTCCGCTAATGCCTTGTTGTAAGCCGCCTTCCATCTTTGCATCTTCGAGCCGTGAAGCCCCGGCTTCATTTCAGTTATGGGCTGAGGCTCAGGTGTCGTCGCCGGAATCTCCGAGATCACGCCCATGGCCGGATCGAGCGCTTTTGTAATAGGATTGATAATCCCCGGCGTTCCTGCGGGCGGAACTGCGCCCACAATTTCCTCTTCCGATTTGGCAACCCATTTGCCGCCTTTACCTTTCCGATACTTGGCTTTGACGGCATTCCAAGCGATCTTGGCGGCGCAGGCATCGCGTGTCGCGCTCGCGCCTCCGCGTCTACCTTCCGGCTTCGCACATGTTCCATCATAGGCACTCAAAAAAGCCGAACGCCAAATTTCTCTGGCGTGACCAGACAGCGTAGATGGAACAGTCACGGTCTTGGGCATCTTCCCTCACTCCAAACTTTACACCGAATCTTGTGAATCGTCCTCATACGAACGGACTATGCCTCACCGATCAATTCGAGGCGATCTTGTGGTGTTTTTACGCTCTCGCGGGCGCGCCTGAGTGCTTCCATTTCACTCAATCCATGAGCGATCCAGCCATTGAAAACGTTCATGAATTGATAAGCGCGATCCGGCTCCAACGATTCAGGTATGCGCTCGTCGTGCTCATCATCGATCAAGTCCCATACTTTTTCGCCCATTGCCTCAACTTCTTTTGTTGTTCATCGATTGGCTTTCTTTCCCACCATCCACGAGATGCCTCGCTCTCGTGCTCGCCAGTTTCCCAATATCGTCTGCGCTGATCAAGAACAGTATCGAAATATTCTGAATGACGACTGTAAAGCCAGCCCATGGCCGCACGGTCTTGAAGCGTGAAATCCTTGAACTCACCTGATGCATGGCGCATTCCGGCGTTCGTTCGACCGGCCAACTCCTGAACCAAATTGCGCTCAACCCTTGGCGTCAGAAGATCGCGATTATTTAGTAAATAATCTGCTCCGATCACGGTTGAAAATACATCCAGTTCTGTCCTACTTCCGAAGCCATGATGCATCTCGTGGATCAGAACGTAAGTTGGCGCTACCATGAATGAAAAACCGCCGCGTTCACCAGATTCAATAACTTGTCTCTCAACAGGGAGCGTCAATGGTTGCCAGAATACTTTTGCCGCCTTGGTTCCAACACTTGATGATCCAGCACCAACGCGATCTTCATGATTTGTAAGGATAATATTCATTGTGGGCGCATGTTGTCTGCGCAAGAAAGGATTATCTATGTCGAATTCATCCCTGCCTTCCATCCATTGGTTTGCCATTCGCAATAATTGATCACCATCCCTGTCCATGGCCGCAATTGCCTCTGCGCTTGCGGGATCAGTCAAAACTTCAAGGAAATGATCATGAACGTCCAAAATGATCTCAAGTTCCCGCTCTATATCGATTTCATCGATTGAATAGCCCGCCTCGGCCTCATCGCGGCTCCAAGCAACGAGCGCCCACATCTTACGATCTGGATCAATAAACTCGAATCTTCCTTCTCCCTTCTCAATCGCTTCTTTAAGGCTTCCAACGGGTGTGGGTTCCTGCCCAAATGGTCTCAGTTGAAATCGAAGATTGGCAATGCCCGCGCCCTTGCTCGGGAGCGATCCGCCAACTTTGCCGGGCCTACCACGATGACCATGGTGTCCAGACCCCGGACCTCCACGCTCTCTTAGATCGGGCGGTAAAACAAAATCCTCATCGATCCATTCGGCGNNTCCAGACCCCGGACCGCCTCGCTTGATCGCCTCGGGCGAATCTGGACCGAGGATAATGCCCATATCATCACGATCAATCACTGTCGTCATATGGAATTTCTTTGTAATCAAAATGTTCGCTGAATTCGTTTGCAAACCAGCGCCATTGGGCACGCTGATAAATGCTTACTTGCTCAGCATAACTTGAATCTGTTCTCAATCTCATCCTCTGATATTCAGCATTTGGAAATCCGCCAACGTCTATTTCTGTTGGAGGTACATCAAAAAAATCTGGAATGTAATCGGTAACATGGTCTTGAGAATACTGTCTGAATGCAGGCTTCATCACCTCATGAAAAAACGCGGTGTCGAACTTCTTGATCGTCACCACCATTGTCATGCTTTCGCCCACAATCCGAACCTCGCCAACTTTGTGCGTGGTCACTAAATTAATATCTGTTAATGAGGGCGGCACATCTTCTTTGTTGGTTTGATCGTTGCGACCGGGATGATTGTGAATACTTATATTGTTTTCACCAAGTCCCCTAATGTAATCATCTATGTCAGGGCTAAAAAAAACAGCCTCAGGCCAGCCGCTTGAATGTGCGACACCTTCTCCTGTTTTGGGATTGAAAACATAATAAAACTCAGCGTGTTTGGCCTTGTTTCTTAATTTGGTTTCGATGTCCTTTATTGCATCATCCACTCGTGCAGGATCAAAAGAGAAGATTATGGGCATTCCCATTTGATCCCAAATGCTTAATGTATCTGGAATACCTTCAAATACTTCACCTGCTTCACGAGGCAACGATCCCCCAACCTTGCCCGGCCTACCTTTGTGCCCATGATGACCACTGCCCGGACCACCGCGTTCCTTGAGATCGGTCGGCATTACAAAATCTTCATCGATCCATTCGGCGGGAATGGAAAAAGCATCGTTGGTCGAAACGACGCCTTTACTGCCCAAAATATTCCTCCTCTTCCTCAGCCGTCAATGTTTCATGCTCGCCCACGATCTCGACAACATCGCCGCCAACCGTGCGCCATTCGCCCAAGCCGCTCATCTGGTATCCCAAAGCGCCCGGCTTTGGGCTTAGTTCAAGAATGACAAATTGAGTTGGGTCGGAATCTGCAATATCTTCCTTTTTTGTCCCCCAAAAAAGAGGATAAGTTGGACCTCCCGAATGCTGGCGAGCACGAGCAAATCTGTAATTGTAAACATCCCATGCGATCTCGGCCTCGCCTTGTTCCTTGATCTTGTCGTGCATATGGCCGATCCACTTCTGAACATCCTCATGAATATCCGTTGGATCGACGCTCACACGTCTGTCGATTTCTTCCGCTTTTTTCTCATCTACTGGATGTGTCCGGCCAAGACGATACAACAATCCGAGATAAGGCTTATCCGCGCCTCTTCCCTCCGCCGCCCATCGAACCATATCATCGAATGTGAACTCGCCTCGGGCGGCGGCTCGCGCCTCGTGCAGGGCGAGATCGATTGCTTTGGCAGTTTCGAAATTGCTCGTGAAACTTACTGAATCCTCCTCGCCGCCTCCAAGACCTGCGGTACTGACCACTCCTAGTTCGAGTCTGGATTTCAACTTGTCGGCTTTCACTGCATCGGCGGCTGTCGTGACATGATAAAGCGTTTCAGGCAAAGGCTCCCAATCTTTACCTTGAGGACGGATTATGTCGCTTCTCCACTTCGTTCTGAAATCTTCAATATCGACGGTGCCGCTTGCAATCAACCGCTTTCTAGCCCAATTTAGAACATTGTCGTACTCTGGATAGATAACAAAAATATAAGTATCGCTAAGCCACTTTTTTTGATCCTCTGTTAAATGATCAAATGCCGGATCATCCTTATCCATGTCTTTCGCTTCGTCCGGCCAATTGTATTTTGTGAATTCGCTACTGCTGAGATTGATAATCTCATCGTCGGTCATGGCCTGAATCTCTGCCATGGCCGCACGACCGGCATTTCTCAACACGCGCACAAAATATTCGCGCTGTTCTTCACCCTCGCGAGGCATCAGATCATACATTTCAATAACATCATGGAAGTCTTTTGGCCGGCGCGCCGTTTCTACTGGCTCCGCGGCTACCGCGCCACTCGGTAATGATCCGCCTATTTCGCCGGGCCTCCCTCGATGTCCATGATGACCCGATCCGGGGCCTCCGCGTTCTTGTAAAGTCGAAATACCTGAGATGTCAGGATCATCGGGCGGAAGCGCGTTTGCCATCTCCATATAATGTTCTTTTTTGAAATTGAATTCTGGACTTGCGGCGATAGCGCTTTCAACGATTTTCAACGCTTCAAGATATTTACCGCCGCGATCTTTGAACGGCTTTGATCCCTCGAATATGTATTCTGCATAAGACTGGCTAATGGCCTCGTCAACCTGTGTTTGACCAAAAACGTAGACCGGCAATTCTCTACCTTCCCATTGTTCTTTTGCAGGTGCGCGCATGATTTCTTCGATCTCCCAAAAATCAACATCGTTATCAAAAAGATAGCGATCTACAATTTCATGGCCGATCTCATGCGCGAGAACCAAAGCCTTCTGCTCTCTTGAAGTCAATTTCCAGAACTTTTTTCCAAGTTCGACATCAACACCCTCTTTGGTTGATATAGATTGTGCCTCGCCTGAAAGGTTGGGGTTATAACGTATTCTTACTTTGGATGGCTTGACGGCCTGAACGGTCTGTCCGGCACCATCGTCCACTCCATAATCGGGCGATCCATCGATAACACCATCTGGAAGCGATCCGCCCACTTTCCCCGGTCGGCCTTCGTGACCAAAATGACCCGAACCCGGACCTCCACGCTCGATCCATGGGCCTCCCTCGAAGCGCTCGTCCCAAGGTCCCCAATGCTCATGTTTCAATAAGTTGATGCGCGTCTCGGTCGGCGTATATTCAACCGTGTCTTTCACATCTCCGATTTCATAATAACGATCCTTGTGCATGAGAACTTGCTTGTCGGCATCCCAAACAAATTCGCCGAATTCTGCCCATGCATGCACAAAGCGAATTCCTTCAAGCGCTCCCATTCCTGCGACGGTTCCATGTACCAGCCGCACGTCCTCCGTTATCTTTTCTCCCTCGTCCATGACCCATCGTGCGCAACTTTTAAAACATTCGCCCGTTGCCGCTGGCCGACTTTCCAGCCGCTCACGCTCGCCGCTAGGAAGCGATCCGCCCACTTTGCCGGGTCGTCCTTTATGGCCGTGATGACCCGACCCCTTGCCGCCACGAATGGTAATCTCAAGTAGATCGTCGCGCATATAAAAAGGTACAACCTCGCCATCGGGCGTGTTCACCAAAACATCTTGTGCGAGATCGACTTCTGGAGGTTCAGAAATTCGGATCGTCATCTCAGTAATCCAAGCGAGTCAAAAAGTTCATCGAATGCCTCTGCAATCGGCTCGAAATCATTCGGCTCCCAATTGGCGTGAGCCAACCCATTTCTTTGTCGATCCAATCTTCTGTCAAGTTCATTGTTCATTAAAGCATCGCCGGATCGTGTCGTTATATATTGTGCATAGGAGCGGGCGAAGAATTCGATTGGCGACTGCATGCCCCGTTGATGTTCTAGGGTGTAATGATAAAAAAATCCGCTCGCGCCGGCTGGTAGATGAAAGGTTGCCACGTTCTCGTATTTGCCCGTAACTTCATCCAGTTGATAATAGCCAATGGGAAACTCGTTCATAATCTTGTCGTAGGCATCGGAACCCGTGATCGCCGCCCACCACTTCTGATAGGCTCTGGCCTCATGGGGGTTTGTTGAAATGGCGAGTAATTTATCTTCCTGTCCAACAAGCGCCGCTTCACCATCGATCATGTCCTGAGATGTGAAATAGGTGTCTCGTCCGAACATGAGATGATCAAGCACGTGCCCCATCTCGTGTGCGGTCGTTAATGCGGCCTCAAGATTTTCCTCGCCCGATTCGAGCACGACCATCATCTTGTCTGGACGCAATGTGCCATCCGGCATAATGTTTGTGTAATAAGTGCCGCTTCGTTTTATTGATTTGGATCGCTTGAATGGAAAACTTTGGATAGGCAGAATTCCATGAACCTTCTCAATTGCTCGAAAAGCCCTGTTTACCGGCTCCCACAACTTGGTTTGAGGAACTTTGAAGTAATCACTTACATTGTCGCCAGCAAGTTTGCTAGGAAGGCTCCCACCGACTTTGCCCGGACGACCACGATGACCGTGGTGTCCTGAGCCGGGGCCTCCACGGATAATCGTTTCGATCTCTTGTGTTGTTTCTTCAACCAATTGATCAATCGCTGACATTGAAAATCCGTCGCAATAATCCCATCACGGAGAAGGATCGCTCCTCAACCTCATCCTCTTCCTCCTCAACTTCCTCCTCATCTTCGCCTTCGATCACGTCCATCAAATAATCGAAAACCCCGGTTGAATGATCGTCGCCTTTCTGATCTCGAAATCCGGCTTCGGCAACGTATTCCTCATCGCTGATCGGCGATGATCCGCCTTCCTCTGGTTCGGTTTCAACCTCTTCGCCTTCCGTCTCAGGCTCAGGCTCCGCGCCGGCTTCCTCGGCCTCCTCTTGTGGTGTCCACTGCGCGATCAATTGATTGGCCTTGTCCTCGTCGATCTCCTCATAATCATCAGCACCGCCGATTCCCAAGAACGCGATCATGTTAGGATTATCAACCCAAATTCGTTTTTCCTTGTCGAATCTCTCCATGATGATCTGGTCTGGCCTATCCTCGAAACGGTGAAGTGATCGAGGCTCCATATAGCCATCGAGATCGGGATTGTCCTGCACGCGCACAAAAAACCGCATGCCGCCTTCTCGCTCCTGTGGTTGTTGTGTCGGCTCCTGAACCTCTTCGACTTCCTCGACCTGTGCCTCGGGCTGTTCTGTCATTTCAATACTCCCGGCAATCGCTCCCAACCTTCGGGTTTGTCGAATTCCTGAACCCATAATTCCTGCATCATGCCATAAAGACGTTTGCGCCTCTCGACCTCGCCCTCGGGAACGGTTCTCAATTCCTTGTAAATCTCGTGCGACCGCTTTTTGATCTTGATGCTGTCAAACGTATGGAACTGGAGTTCAAATCGCTGTCCTGTTTCGCCATGAACGTAGACGGTGTTATAGCCATCATAATCATCGCCCGGTCGCCAGTAGTTTTTCCACTTTTGATCATATTTCTGATAACCGGCATCTTCCAAAACCTTCTGAACCTCAAGAACATTGTCAACGTATTTGTCGCCATCAAAAAGCATTGTGTAGCGCACAGTGTCCGAAATCGCGGCGAGCGCATCTTCCTCGCTCAAATCTTTTTCAATCATGTCCATGCGAGTCTTTCGGATCAGGCTTTCTTGACTTTTTACTCTGTGTTCGATCCCCGACATGTCGCCGCCCAATTTGTTAGCCAAGGATGTCACCAAATCAGTTATTTCAGGCTCGATCTTTTTATCAGCCTCAAGCCTCTCGGCGGCGATCTGCTTGATCTTCTCATATTGCTCTTGATTATCAAATGGTACATCTTCGTCACCGACTGTTATGACAACTTTTTCAATTTTGGGCGCTTCCTCAACGATGGCCTCTTCCGCTTCCGCGGCCTCTTCGGGTTCCTCGCCTTCGGCGACCGCGGCGGCTCCATTAGGAAGGCTTCCGCCCACCTCTCCGGGTCTACCTTTATGACCTTTGTGACCAGAACCCGGACCTCCTCGTTCGGCCAAGGTTTCTTCCTCTTTTGGATGCATTGAGGCTATAAAAGCGTCGCGATCTTCGTCCGGCCAGAAAGCAACACCGTAAAGGTTATATTCAAATTCTTGAGCGGCACGATTGATCAGGTTTCTTCCAAATAATTGCTCTCGCTCATCGGGCTTCTCAAGTCTTTCCTGACCTTTCTGCATCATGCCAACATATCGATCAACAGCGCCAAAAACATCCCTGATCCCGCCGGCCCTTTTTGCTTTATTTCTTTCAATCGTTGTTCCCGCGTAAGCAGGCGGAATATCAGCAAGTTTCTCTCGGAATTTTACAAGTTGATCAACAGGCATATCCATGAAAACCTTGGCGAGGTCCAAGCGTTGATCTGCTGTCATTGTGCGAGTGTCTTTGGGCAACGATCTCAAGAACGCCATCTTTTCAGCCATTGGAATCTGACCGACTACATCAAGGCTTTCGTTCCATCCGAATCGAGATTCTTCGGGTTGATAACCGGCCATCACGCGTTCGCCTGCCGGGGATTTTGCTGGATAGACCTCCTCGTTCAATGGTAATTCTTCAACTTTTCTGGCCGCGGCTATCTCTCTTTCGCGCCCTGATACTCTTGCTGGCTTTGGCGCTCCTCGTCCACCTGCATGTTCCTCTTGAGGTGTTTTAGTGCCGGGATGTACGCCCGGCCCATGATGTTCTTCAACGAAAATCCGACGAAGGGGACCTCGAACGACAGCCACAAAATTGCTCATATAATCCGACCACAGGCGATCAATCGTTTGCTCGTGTCTAACGTTGCGATATTCAGGATCGTCCGTCATCAGCGCGGCAGGATCAAAAAGATCGGCCAACTTCTCAAGATCAAATGCACGAGTAACAGGTTTGTTTTCGTAATCCATCACTTCCCCCGCTCCTATCATTTTCAAAACGCGATAGGCTCGCTTTACATCGGTTGGTGTCCAGAAAGCCATCCCGCCAGTTTCGGCACCGGAGCCGGACACCCATTTAGCACCAAGTTTTTCATAAAAGCCGGATGCCTGATCTGTTGAATTTCCCGCAATACCCCAACCGTTCTCGCCAGCCAAAGCCAATACCTTCATCATCATCTCTGTGCCATAGCCTTGACCGGATCGCTTGGAGGCAACATATCCTATATATAAATATTTTTTGTCCTTGATGTCATTCTCGTAATCGATCCCATATAGTCTCAATGATTCTTCCTGATCTCTACCAACAGGAAAGAATGCTCTAAAAGAATCCTCTGCTTTAAGAGAGGTTCCATAAAGCGCAGAGACAGGTTCGCCCTTGTCGAGTCCGACCAAGACGTGAACTTCGCCCGGAAAAATAGCCGGTTGGTCAGACGGCTCATTCATGTCTCTTTCCCTGACAGTTTTCTTTGGAAGTTCGCCATAATATTCGGCAACTTCATCGAAATCAGGGAACGGTGTTATTGTGGTCTGTTCGTATTTTTTCAAAAGCCAATCGCGGAGTCTTGTCTGAGGGCTTTTGTACTCTGGACGACCATATGCCGGGAATTCTGGAAGAAATATGTCTCGCATCACCTCGTCAATATTGGCGTCGCCAGCCCACTCGCGAGTTTCGAGAAAAATATCCTCGGCGATTTGCTCATAAAGCACGGTCTTGACCGCTCGATCTTCAAGCGCTTTCAGTGATTGGAAATCATCGAATGACATCTCTAAGAACTCGGCGATCTCCTCGTCGCTTGATCGGAGAGCCAATGAAAATCTGTCCTCGATTTCCTGCAAATACCAATTGACCTGAGCCTCGACCCTTTTAGACCATAATTCATCGACGAGTTCTTGTACGCGATCAAGATCAACTTCCTCTGTTTCAACAAAGTGTCCGTAAAACGTGTCGTTCGGGAAATGAAGTCGTACTCGATCTAAAATGCTATGGAGGATGTCGCGCGCATCGCCCTCCCAGTCATATGCGTATCGCTCCATCTCTGTATAGACATCAGCATATTGATAGTTGCGATGTACTTCTATTTTTGGAGTCAGGAATTGCTTGATCTTTTTAAGTGTGCGCGCAAAGCCTCCGCGCTTGCCGCCAATTTCTTCCGCCTGTCTTATGGCCTCCCTTTCTCTGGCCGTTTCACGAGACGGTAATGATCCCCCCACCTCGCCCGGTCTCCCGCGATGACCGTGATGACCTGATCCGGGGCCTCCCCTGAAAACACCGCGCACATTGGCGACGAAGCGCCGGAGCACATTTTCAATTTTCTCTCTTATAGATTCGCTTGGCCCCTCATACACGGAGTCGATCACGATCCCGAACAACTCCTCAATATCTTCTGGCTCCTGAAACTCGATAGGTTCTGGCGGTGTAATCTTGTGTGAGGGCGTGCCATCATCGAGGACGATGAAAGGCCCATCATGAATGGAAATCATGCGGCGCAGAGGTCCGAACGACAACTCCTCGCCTCGAAGCAGGCGCATGAAATCCGAGCGGCTGATCGCATAGGTTGGCATTTTCTCATCAGAAGTTTCTTCATGCTCTGGATCGAATCCATATTGTTTTTTCAAATTGTCTTTTGGATCGTGATATGGAGGTTTGCCAACTATGCGGCCTTCATCATCAACAATTGGTGATGTCATAATGGTGTCCCATAAAGAATATGCTCAATGTATCTTTTGCGCTCGTCAGGTAAATTTTCAAAGTTAGGATGACGATATAAAGAATATGCCTCGGCCACTAATTCGTTTGGATATTCGGAAGCATAAAAACTTATCATGGCGCTTGCCTTTTTCTTTGATTCCCACCAATGATCGTATTCTGGTGTTCCTTTTTCTGCGCTCCTGAATCCCCAAGCCAAGAGTTCTTGTGATCTTGCCCATTCCTTATTGTCTTTTCTGTTGTCTGGAATTTCGCCATCGTCCCAAGCGTGACCTAATTCGTGTAAAACAGTCGCGCCCATTCCTCCCCCAAAATATTCGCTTGTAAAAGTTGATCCCCACCTATCATCAAACTCAGTCATTTTGCGGTCTTTTTTCAACCAATCTTCCAAACTGGAAAGTTTCATTACATCGAAATCAGCCGTTACAGCATCGCCTTGGTCTTGTGGCGTTTGAAAGATTTGAATCTTTCCATTTCGATTAGAGCCTCTGGCATCTCCACTTGAATAATTGGCGGCGGCGGCTCCATCGAAATCATCGTTCACGCGTCTTATAACAATATTTACGTTATCAGGTATTTCCAGCCATCCGGCTTCAACTGAATCATTTATGTCACGAAGAACTGCCAACACAAATTTGGGGTCTGGATCGCCGCCTGCCTCTTCAATAATTCGCGTCCAATTCTCGATGAATTTTTCGGGCGTCATATCGTTGCCCCAACCAAAATTTCTATCGGGGGGATGATTTCCGCGTGAATGCTCCATCATTGATTGAAGAACCTTATCGCGCTCATACTCAATATTTTTTATTCCAAGTTCATGTGCTCGTTTATATTCAAATTCAATTTGTTCGACAACCTGATCTTCTGTAAGATCAAGTATGTCGGCATGATTTATCCTTACACCGTGCCTGCTCTTTTCGGCGCTAACATCTTCAACTGCGACGGCTCCCGAAGGCAACGACCCGCCAACCTCACCCGGTCGCCCTCGATGTCCATGATGGCCCGATCCGGGGCCTCCTCTATCGATCAAGTATTCGGCAAAAACAGTTTCGGGCGGCGCATCTCCAAGTTCTTCGATCAACGAATGGAAATCCGGCGCGTTTTCGGGCGCGTAATCTGGATATTCCTCCAAGGCCAATTCGATCCATCGAAGCGCGTCGTTGTAGCCACGACCCTGCATCTCGCCCGATCCATTGATAATGTATGAGGCATAAGCCATGGCCGCGGCGAAGATCAAAGAGTTCTGACCAAAGACGAAGCGGAATCCTTTCTCCTGCTCTTTGGGCGGTGCCTGTAACATCGCATCGGCTCGCGACCACTCATGAGGTCCCCCAATCCCCATGATCATCTCGTCGGCGACGATATTTCCAAACTGAAAAGCCAGCGCGCCGGCTCGCGTTCCGCGATCTCCTATGTCCCAAAACGGAGGTCCGAGTTCAATGTCAACGAACTCGCGTGAGCGCGTCTGTCTGGCTTCGATCTCCAAATGAGGGCTGAACACGATGCGCACATTTTTAGGCAACTTTGGTTCTGGCTCATCGCCTTTCAGCATGTCACGTATGCGCTCGTCCTCGACATCTTTATCCTTGCCGCCGACCGTGCTGTCTCGCTCGCCCGGCGTGGAAGCATAACTCTGTCCGGTAGGTGTAGTGTCACCCCCAACACCGATTCCGCTACTGTCCGCTCCAAAAGGTCGAGTGACAAGCACATCGGTAACGTGAAAATTCGGAAGATGTATTGTTCGCACAAGATCATAATCTTTCCTCGTGGCTATGAACTTGTAGATCGGAATGGAAAACGGCTCTTTCAGATCGGGGATTTTGGCGTCTTGAGGTAGCAGATCATAGGCCAAGGTGATATGCGGGCTGTAATACTTGGGCTTCGAATGAACGCTGATCGGAAGCCCCATCGAAAATGCCGTATTGTAGAGTTCCTGTTGCAATCGCAAAAGTGCTGGATTGGCGGCCAGATGAAGGATGACAGGTCTAGTCTCGGCCTCGGGGAAAGTGCCGGTTCGCACGACTTCCACTTCAAAAGCGACCGGCATGATCAGATTGAGTTTATTGAAAAACTCCTCTAGTTCATCATCCTTGGCTTTTTCGATGAAAAGCAAGGTGATGTGGAGGCGATCCGGTTTTTGAGGCTCTAGAGTAACCTTGTCGGCGTTAAAAGCATCGAGCACATCATATTGTGCTTGCTGGACTTTTTCATTCTCATCGACAGGGATGTAAAGATAGACAGCGTTTTTGTCGATTTCGCTTCGAAGCGTCATGCGCTCCAGTATCAGCGCGCCTAATCTTCTGTCAAATCCAAAACCCCGAACTTCATGCTCCATCCAATCCTCGCAAGATGAACGCCGAATGACGCGGCAATAGCCGTCACTACTTCTGAAACGACAGGAAAGTAGTACGGATCGAGCAGGTTGATACGCGCCACGCTAACCAGCGCGAGAAAGACCCATACTCCAAGGCAGAAATCGCATTCGCCTAGATCGGTCAGGAAAGGATGAAGCCGCCATAATCTTTCTGTGGGGCCGCTGGTTTGGAGCGCCCACGTGATCAGGTGTCCCAAGACCAGCACGGCCACAATTTTCATCGCACAAGCACCCACATCATATTGATAATGCCAGTGCCCATCCCCAAGGCCTCGACCATCGCGAGGTCCCATCCATCGCGCAGGTAGCCGGAGATGAATTCATTGGCTTGAAGGCCAGTTATGCCGCGGCCATCATCTCCGATATTTCCGATTGGCCTCGTCAAGTGTAAAATTTCTCGGTAAGGCCAAACCTTGTCCTCGATGGACTCATCCGGCACGCCCATGACCCAAAGCATGCGGATACCATCCATGTCCACGCCGAGCGTCTGGATGTGAAGGATCACCCATCCTTCCTCCAGCATTTTGCCGATATTTTCGTCCGCCTCGGCACCAGAAACCACGCTGTTTTCCCAACCCATACCGAACTCATGGATTGAGCGAACAATGTGATAAATCTCTTTCAGGTTGGCGCGCAAGGTTGGTAGAAGCGGGAAAGATGAGACCGCTTTTGTCTTAGGTTTGCGTCGCGGCTTCTTGGGCTTTTCCTCTACCTTGGCGGGCGGCTCCGCCTTCTCCTTTGCCTTGGCTTCTGCTTCGGCCTTTGCCTTGGCGTCCGATTCTTTCTTGTATTTCTGGACATCGGGCACGATGATTTTTCCATCGACACCTGTCCCTGTTACCTTCTCGATTGGGACGCCATGATCCTTCGCATAAAGCAAAGCCTTCTCGCTCGCGTTGATCTGTATGGCTTCTTGCGCCTTAGCCGCCTCCTCCGCATCATCGGCGGCGATGATTTCTTCCAGTGTATCCATTATCGTTGCGGGAGCATCACTGTCGGGCATTGAAAATCCTCCAAACTAGAATTGGGTCGCACACCTCCCGCAAGGCGCGCTATCGGCCTCTTCTTTCTCGCTCGTATGCGCCAGTGTAAGGCGCGAATTCGCCGGTCGCTAATTTGACAAGCAATTCATCTTCGTCGTGGAAAATGCGGCAGTGGCATTCGCCGGGGTGTCCGGGTGGCCCTAATTCGCCGCCCTCACCATCAATGCCGCCTGATTTGAAAACGGTCGGATAAGCAAAGTCAATAGGGACAGCGCCCATTTTTTCATTGCTATCACAAACTGGACACGGGTGAATGTTTCCCTTTGGTGTCTTGCCACGAGCGCCCATGTGTTGCCAGACCTTCGTTTTCAATCCGGTCTCGCTCAACTGCTTCCAGTGGCCCAAGTTCTCGGCGCGCTTGATCTCCGTATGAACGATGGAGTTGGCGCGATAATCGGTCATATCGATAAGACCATCGCGAATGATCTCGATCACATTTTCATTGTAGTCATCGCGTCTCAAAATGGCCTCGGCTCTGTCGCCGTCTCGAATGGCCTGCGCGATGGTCGGAGTCGAGAGGCCTTGACGCACGCCCGAGGTGATCATGCGCTTGAGGAAATATTTCGTGCCGCCGTCAACATGCGTGACAAGATCGGCCGCGGCTCGCTCAAGTTCCGCCAGTGTGCGCCTGTTGGTCAGATTGAAATCGATCTCGGGCAGGAAGGGCGACGGTCGCAATCCCTCTTCGTACAATGCGCGCACGATCTCCAGCGCCGTATCCTCCAAGCCGAGTTCGTAGGCCGTCACATAAAGACGAAGGATCGCGTCCTTGTCGAGAACGCCAGCCATGCTCCACCAAGCATCGTCGGACAAATGCCGCTCCAGAGCCTCTTTTGCCTCCTCGATTCCGCGGCGGATCAGCGGTGATTCGATTTCGTTGGGTTGGTCAAACGTGGCCGCTTGCATCTCGGGAAGCCAGTATTGCTCGATCTGCTCGTCTGTTAATGAGCGCACTGTCACGGCCACATCTTCGAACATCTGGCGCGTCGCGGCTTTGATCAACCGGCGCAACTGCATGTTTCCGGCATTTCTTTCGATGCTTATCAAGCCGGGCTTGATAATCTCATCCATGCGCTCCATTAAAACGCGCTCGTCAATCTTTACCGGTTCTTCCTCTTCCGGCTCGGCGCGAGCCTGAAACGGTGTCGGGCCTCCCCTGCCGCCCTGATCTACTGGCACTTGCTCCTGTTGTTCATCTACAGATTCTCCACGAGGAGCCTTGGCCGCAGAGAAGGGAGGCGCGGCACCAGCGAATGGCAATTTCGGCTCTGGCTTTTCTGGAATCTTGTGTGGATCAAGATCAGTTTCGACAACGCCAGAAGCGATCAATTCCGCTCTACCCTCGCCCTGATCGAGCAAGCCGCCATCGATGGCCGCTTTGAGACCCTGTGAGATTTGTAAAAGTGCTCGCCCGCGCTCGATAGCATCTTCGGTGTCTTTGTCTTTCCAGACAAAATTCAATTCATCGGGCAACATGGCGTTGAAATGGTTTTTGGTTTTCGATCTCACCATCGCTCGACCGGTGCGCTTTGATTGACGCTCACCTCGGATCACACCGGCCAGCGTCTTTTCGCCCTGTAGTTCGGCCATGCCGATGTCAGACAATCTAAGGCCGTAGGCGGCGGCCACAAGTTGAGCATACTTGAGATAGGTTTCGTTGTATACCATGTCCTGAGGCGAACGACCGAACGGAATCCATTTTGCGGGTTCTGTGTGACCATAAAGAATGGGAACCTTGAATGCGTCGATACCTCCCATGATGTCACGGAAGGATGCAAGCCAATCATCGACTTCATCCGCGCTCATGTCCATAAGATCGAGCAATCCGGCCTCGGGCGTGTCAAGCAATAATTTCCAATAATACTGATCGCCCTTATAAAGCATGTCGATGGCGATAAATACCTTTTGAGGCGGAGCCATCCCCCAACCTTTTAGTCTGATCTCGGTTCTCGGGGAAACGTACATGCGATTGACCGCGTGATCGGGGAATACGACCTGCACGCCGGGCACGTCCGGCACGCGTTGAGCGACTGGATACTCGGGATGACCGGTTGGAAATAATGTCGCCGCGTCGATGTGCTCAGCCCAAATCACGGGCATGTCCGGCTCGTCGTCCCATCGCCCAATCTCGCTACAAGCACCGAAGGGCAGATCGAGCATGTCTTGAAGCATGAGATCGAGATAAATATCGAAATCATCCTCCAGATAAGTGAACATATCTTTGTAATAATCAATCGCCTTCTCGGTTTTCTTGTCACCATAATCCTTGGGGTCTTTGGGCAAGATGTCCCATTCGAGATTCATCATGTTCTGGATCAGTGTCTCTCGACAGATAATAGCGACCGGCTGAGCGCGGATAAAGCGCCGCCAGTGCATGGCCTCAAGCCATGCCGGTTGACCGTAGTAAGGAAGGATGCGTTGAAGAAACGATGGGATATGGATGGCGCGCTGATCTTCGGGTTTGTCTGCGGGTCTCTTTGGAACAGCAAGAGTTTCAGTTGTCGAAGGCATTCTCCAACCTCAAGTCATTTCTGTTGATCAAAAGCCTGCCATACATTTTAGAATAGCACCTGTTTTGCTTCGCCTCAATGCCGTTCGGACTATATCAAACAGCCTTGAAAGGTATGCGCTTGAACCTAGATTTCAAGCCCGTGATCGTATTGAAAGCGCCCGAAGCGCTGATTACTTGGTCATCGTGGCGCACGTTTGGAAATCCCGCAAACTCCGCGAGCATAGGTCGATTCCATGTAGACTTGAGCATGGCGATGTTGCCCGCGTTCAATTGTCCAGCCAATGACTGAGCCTTAACCGTTGGCTCGCCGGAAGAGGGATAGCCATCAACGTCATATCCGGCCAGAAGTCTTTGATAATAAGTGATCAGGGATTTGCCCGCCGCTCCCGGCTCCTGCTCGATGCGGATTTTCACTTTCTTGCCGTCAAGTTTGGCATGCATGATCACCTGTTCCTCGACCTGCTCAGGATCGAGTTGGCCGCGGTATTGATGGATAATCCAGAAGCGGCGATCCTCTTTGCTTTCGGCGACCAGCGTGCCCGAGGTGTAATCGGGGTCTCGTGCTTCCATTGATTTCTTTGTAGCGGCGAGGTCCCAAAAGCGTACACCGCTGATGATGTCTACAGGCTCGCCGCCCTCCAGTTTGCAAATATCGGCGGGGGGGATCGGCTCAATCTGAACACGCCCGATCTTGAAGAATTCGCCCTCGGGATCGGTGGGCATTTGCTGGTATTCGGCGTTCCAGACAATGCGCGTGATCGTTCGTCTCTGCTCCTCCAGCCAATCGATTGAAAATCTGGAAGGCGCAAGCGGCTCGCCAACTTCTCTTTCAAGTATGTCGGGGCCGATGCGAAACTCGGGTTCTGTATCTTCCCACTTCTCGGGCAACGTCGGGCGCATTGAGATGGCAGGATAGGATAAGACTTTCCAACGACCGCCCTCTTCAACTCTGCCCTCTTCCTCAAGAATGCGACCGGCGAGATCGTCGCGGTGCCAGCGCGTCATCATGAGAACGATGCGTCCATGCTCCCAAATTCGAGTTTTAAGAGTGCCCAACCACCACTGCCATGTCGTCTCGCGGATGATGTCGGATTGAGCCGCCGCCCAATTCTCGATGGGGTCATCGATGACGATCAGGCCGAAGCCATGGCCGGTGATCGCGCCGCCGACGCCGACCGCCAGAACATAGCCCCTGCCGCCATGAATGTGCCAGTCGTAAACGCGCCAGTTATTCAGATCGGGTCTGATAATGTTGTCGAAAGGAATATTGAGAAACCGTTCATCGCGCATGACTGCGCGGGCATTGCGGCTGTTGCGCTCGGCAAGTTTGCCGCCATATGAAACGAGGGCAACTGGAAGATCGGGATTATAAGCAAGCCAGAATGTGGGAAGGCGAGTGGAGACGAGTTCGCTCTTGCCATGCTGAGGAGGGGCAAAGAGCATCAAATATTGGTAATCTTCCCAATCATACTCGCCGTAAATATCTTCATGTTTACCACGCTTGTTTTTCTCTGCTTGATCGCCTTTTACCAATCTGGTGAGGTGATAGCCGACGTGCTTATGAAATTTATCGACTTTGTATTGATGAAAAAGATATTCGGTGTATCCGACGATATTGTCGGCCGCGGCAAGGCGAGCGACGCGATCCTCTTCGTCCCTGCCCTCGACCATCTCCGCGCCTTTGGTCGAAAGTTCTTTTTTGATGTGGCCTTCGGCGTAAGGATTTCTTTTGTTCTCCGTAGAGACCTCAAATGCAACTTCCCTTTTATCGCGCTCACCCGATTCTAGTGTGGCAGTGATAAATCTTGCAGGGTCGGTCACGCTATTCCATCCCCGGCATGAGCGCTCGCATCTGTCGTGCGAACCATGCCTTGTCCTTCGTGGCCTTAATCGCCCTCAGTGCGAAATTAATGACAATCGCGATGGCCTCGATCACCTGCGACATGGGCACCATCATATCGTGCTGATCGATCCATTTACGTTCAGTATCGTTTAAGCGGCGAATAACTTCTTGTTGACGATTGAATTCTCCCCATAATTTCTGTTCAATGATCGGGCCTTCGAGCAATTTAAGCAATCTATCTGCTACAACGACGAGTTCGGTATTATCTACCTTGGCCTTTTCAAATTTCTCGTCTGTCAAATAAACAACATCCAAAAGATCGTTGATTGTCGTGCCAATCTCGTAAGCGATGGCTCTCGAATCCTTCTCGTTTATCATGCGCAGGATTTCGTCGGATCGTGCTTCGAGCATGGCAATGTTGAAGGCCAAGGAAAGCATTTTTGGATCATTGTAGATCGCGTTGAATGCCTCAGCCACTTGCATCGGAGGAATGAATTTCCCATCACGCGGAGGCCGTCCGCCTCCTGCGCCATGCATGCGACAGACCGAATAAGGAAAGGCGGCGACATTCTTACACTGTCGATGAGCCGAGCAGTTTGGACATACCCATGTAGGATCGCCCGCGGCATACTTGAAATCGCACTCGCCGCATCGCTTGACTCTCGCGGTGCATCGCTGTCCCTTTTTTATAGGGACAAGTTCCTTACTTTTTGCCGGTTTTTTTTTTGTCTTTTTCTTCGCCATGTTTCTCTAACCGAACAACCTGAACCCCGCCATCAGCGATCAAAAAATTAGAATCGCTATCCCACCAATTATCGATGACTTGCCGGTAATTCAATCTTTCCGCGTCCGTCAGGCGCATTGGAAATATGATGATGTATTTGCCATCGGGATCGATGGATATAACTTGTTCCGCGGGTATCGTTTCTTCATTCACTATTCCCTCCAGATGTCGCTTTCGATCTCGTTTCCCCAAGCGCTCCAGCCTTCGCGCTTCTCGCGTGCAAAAAGTTCAAGATAATTTCTGTCGGGGTAAAGACGCTCGATCATCTCATATTGTTCGTCTGGCTTACGACTGTGCTCGCGCCTTGGTGATAAAAAAGTTCCGAGCACCCCGCGATCCGCAACTGGCATCGATCCGCGAACTGCTAAAAGGCACGGTTCGTCGTTAGCCCGCGTATAGTAACCTGTTCCCATGGCGAGATTTCCATTCTTGGTCGTCTTGACCCACGTGAAAGCCTTCGTTCTATAGATAAAGCCCCAAGCCTTCAAAACGACTGGAACGTATCTGAAAATCGTCGGCCATGTCGCCCACAGGAAAAGTGCGCAGTTGCCGGCGCGCAGTTCATTAACCGGCAACGCGCAAATTTCCTCGATGGACATTACGGGATAATGTTTCGATGCGCTCCTGCCACTGCCGCTCTCCTCATTCCAAACCTTGAAATGCCATGGCGGATCGGCGAGGATCACATCGAATGTTTGCTTAGTGATGCCAGCCCTCACAAGTGCCATCTTCGCTCCAGTAATCCCATTCGTGGTTTGCGTGCCCCGGTGTGTATTTCACCGGTTGACAGTTCTTGCGATCCTTCGCGCCTTCACCTTCGCCTTGCTCGCAATGACAGAAAACGCGAGGCGGCTCGGGGCACTCTGGACACTCGGGGCAGTCCTCGCACTCCTCGCACTTTTCACACTTCTTACATTCTTCGCATTCTTCGCACTGATCGCATTCCTGACACTGCTCGCATTCATAAGGATCGTCGCAACAATAATCCTCTGGTAGACAAACGGGCTGAACGGTTCCTTCGATGTAAGTGCATACCATCTCGTCCCATTCGTAAAACCAGACGGCGAGAGAAACAGGCTCACCGATTGGTTTATCCTGCATCAAGAAATAAGAAGGCCAGACTTCATTTATTGGCGGATCGACCACTTGGGCCGGCGCGCTTGTGAACGATGCAACCAAACCAACAACAACAACGATAATAGAGCCTGCAATCAAGATCAAATTCCTTTTCATTTCGTCTCCTCTTTGAGATCGTGGGCGACCATCATCCGAATGAGACGGTCGAAGTTCACGGCTGGCTTCCATCCAAGCACATGTCGGGCCTTGGCATTGTTGGCCTTCAATACCCATATCTCAGCCGGTCTTTTAAGTGGCGCATCTATGACAACATGATTATTGAAAAATTCCGCAATGTCTTTTTCCTCCCCGATTATGTCGCAGGCATGCGCGAGCGCGTATGCGACCACATCTTCAACTGAATGTGTGATACCTGTACCGACGACAAAATCCTCGGCTATAGGCTGTTGAAGCATTTGCCACATGGCTCGCACATAATCGAGTGCAAATCCCCAATCGCGACGAGCGTCCAAACACCCCAACTTCAACTTATCTTGCTTGCCCAAAAGGATGCGAGCAATCGCTTTGGTAATCTTGCGCGTGACGAACATCTCGCCTCGGCGAGTGCTTTCGTGATTGAAAAAGATGCCACAGGCCACAAACATGTCGAAGGATTCCCGATAAACCTGAGCCATGCGATGGGCGGCTAATTTAGAAACACCATAAGGGGATCGCGGGCGCATCGGACTGTTTTCGTCGAGAGACAGTATGTTTTTTTCCAAATAGATACTACTCTCACTGATGTCTTTGCCTCTAATTCCGGCATTCCCAAACATCTCTGATGTCGAGGCTTGATAAATCCTTGGTTGTCTGGTGTCTCCAGATTGACGGACGGCTTCGAGCAAATAAAGAAAGCCGCCCGCATTCACCATCATGGTGTAGGTGGGCGACGACCACGACATAGGCACAAAAGATTGAGCGGCCAGATTGTAAATCTCGTCTGGCCGCGCATTGGCAACAGCACGTTTCAGGCTGTCCGAATCCGTCATGTCGCCTTGAATAAAGGCTATATCATTTTTGATATGTTCGATGTTGCGAAGATTGGGGCCGGCGCTGGAGCGGCGCACCAAGCCATAAACGCGATAGCCGCGCTCAAGTAAAAATTCGGCTAGGTACGAGCCATCCTGACCGGTTATACCGGTGATGAGGGCCGATCGGGTCATCGGGTCTGGCTCCTATATTTGATTGTCGGGCGGGAGCCAGTTCGGGGGGTTTGTGACAGTATAACATTTACGCGTATCTTTCCGCAACTTTTAGGTGCATGGGGTTTTGGGGGTTGCATGAGGTTATTTTTGCACCTAAAATTGAGGGCACGAGGCAGGCACGCAGGAAGGCAGGAGGAAGGCACATGTTAGTCAAATTGGTTCCACGTGTCATAGACCCCTCAGCGCCACAAACAGAACACATCAAAGAGTGCGAGGATATTTCCATTACTCGCGCTTGGCTTGAAAAGCCTGAGGATGTCTATAAAGTTCATATTGATCCCGATTCGCTTTGGTCGCCTTTTACTGAGGTAAGAGGCTACAACTATCAAACTGGTGATCCAAAAGCAGATCAAAGTTTTAGGCCATATGGCGTCTGTTTATTGGTTCTAGACGCACCCCGCAAGCATGAGGAGATATGGCTTGAAAATGGTCTTGCTTGGATCATGAACGATCAAGGCAAGACCATTCAAAGTGCCGCTCCGCCAGTCTTTAAGGAAGATATGCACGACTGAGCGGATCGCGCCTGCCTCGTTCCTTGTTGACAATCCCTACGGTTTATGGTAGTATTAGTTGCTTTGGCACGATGGATGAAGCCGATCCGTTGTAAGGATCACCGGGGAACAGAAGTCCATCGAGGGTGTAATGCCCGAAGAGGGACATGCGGTTGGCGACCGTAAATCTCCTAGAATGTGGTCTAGCCTCCATCGGCAGGTGAATAGCCAAAGAAACCGAGAGACCTTGGTGCGGAGTTGGAAGGGCTGACAACCCTCAGACACTCTCGGGTCGGGAGAAAGACCGGCTTGTCACACCGGTCTTTTTTCATTCTTGCCAAGCCCTACCTTTTGTAGTATATTTAGTGAAACCCCCCTTTGATCTGGAGGGATGCCATGCCAAAGTCTCGTGTTCCAAAACAAATCGAAGAATACTTCTTATTGTTGATCGCGACTGAATTAGCAACATTGAATAAGAGATTTGAAAAAAATGAGTTACCCCCCAATTCTTGAGAGTTATAAGCGCTGGTGGTGCGGCAAGTATTGTCGGCTTACGGGGAGCCATGGCGAGTTCAAATATGTGTTGGACGTGAAATTTCACGGGCCTCCGAGCGGAGTTTATGGAAGCGCTGAGTTGATTTTTGCTGGCGGGGAACGGGAGACGATTCGTGTTCCGGCAAATGTTTACAAGCCTCGAAAAAGCGATGTTGAGGTTTGGCCGCACGACGATCCGCCGCCAAGGATTGAAGATAAATGAAATTCAGTGATGATCGAATTCTTGCTGGAAAATTAGCCGCCAAGGTCGAAGAGGCTTTGCCGAGCGGAAAGCCTTATGTGAGATTCCGACAGTTGCTCGACATGTATAACAATGAGGTCCAGCATTTGAACCAAATACTATCGGAGTTCATAACGACCTGCGAAGATTGCGGAGGCAAGGGCGGCCTTACTGCTTACAATCCCGCGGTCGGCTACGAGCAGTTCGCCGAATGCGGAACTTGTGAAGGCGCGGGCTTCACCATCAATCACGATTATGATGTCAGGCCTCTTAACAAGGAATTGGATTCCTTGAAAAAGTTTTGGAACAAATTGTGCGTCCATATGTGGGATTTTTGGGAACTGGATGGAGGCACGTTTCAGGATTGGGGTGAGGAATTCGGCTTGCTGGTCAAAGAGAATTACGATCCCGAACGTCATGGTCACATCGATGCCGATCCCGGCGATCCTGTCTTTATCAATTTCTATACTCTCGGCGAGAAGGGGATTGATCAACTATTAAAGGATGAATGATGGACGATGTTCTCGCTTTGAAGAAAAAATACGAGAATATTTGGCGTGATCGTTCAAGATGGTATTGGGCATGGCGATTGTTTCTTGAATGGCTTGAATTGGTAGGTGCATTGTCAGGCATACATGGTGATGACCCTGATTGGGAATTACAGCAGATCGCCTCTATTGCGATGAATTTCAGGGAACGCTTATCGAAAGGATAAATGATGGCTACACATGAGGAACTTTACGAAAGAGCGAAGAAAGCAATTCAAGACCTGTTTGGCGACACATCCGTTGATCCCGCAAAAACGGAAGAATCTCTTAAGACGTTGATCCATGAAATTCAGGATATGCTTGCAACACTGGAAACTTGATCATGGATTTTAAAAACTATGCGATCCTTTTTGTCATTATCACATTCACGATCTATGGATATATTCTTGCCGTCTTGTTTGTTCGCAAACACATTAAAGAAAAGTCACAGTGGGTCAGGGATTGGGATCGGGCAGAGAACACGCTTCAAAAAGCCAAGCGTGCCCACGAGAAACTGGCGAAGAATGCGTCAGTTGCGATCAGCGCGCTCATGCAATTTGGCGAGGCTCTGGCCGAAGCGAAGATGCGCGCCGGCGAAGCCGATCTCACGGATATTGAAGTGCTGATCGCTATGTCTTTCAAAAAGATTCCTGTCCAGTTTACGAAGGATATGCCCAAATCGAAAGAGATGATGAAGGATTGGAAGCCGGTCGAGCCGAAAGACGAAGAGGGCGAGGGAGGAGATTACTTCGATGACTAGCGTGGTCACGATTGTTTATTTGACCGAGTTTCAAGAGCGGGTTTATAAAGCCCTTCCGATGGAGCCAGCCACGATCCCGCTTCATCAGTTGGTTCGCAGGATTTATCCAAAATACGAAGCGAAAAAAGAGAAGGGCCGGCGGTCGCATTGTGTTAAAGCACATCACGCGTTATGGAAACAGAAACTAGCCGGTCACACTGCTCGGAGGACAGTTTTTGGATGGAGTCAAACTCAATATTTCAAGAAAAGGCCAGTAGGAAAATTGATAATCCGCAGGAAGAAACGTGCGCGCACAAAGGGGATGTATTGATCTATCACTCCGGCTCGCGCAAATTTGTTGAAGGCGAAGTCACAGACGATTTCTGTGAGCACGTGGTTTGCCTTGATTGTAATGAACACGTTGATTGCGAATCTTTCTGCTCAGAGATGAAAAGACCTTGGGAAGAAATTCCTTATTGACTAACCCTGCGCTCATTGGTATGCTTATCGTCGAGCAGGTAAGCGCTTTGTCTTTGAGAGAGGCAGAGCCGGTAAATGGGCCGGGGTTTAAGAGCGAACCTCGTGAGAACAAATACCGTCCGGTGTGCCGCCCTGCGTAATCCGGGTCGCTCTGTCTCTCTCGAAAAAGGTTGAGTAATGGAAAAAGTAAAAAGGTTTTTAAGGGGTGCTTTAACAGGAATAGGCCTCATTTTTGCTTTTCACTATCTCTATCAAGCATTTTTTGGACTTATTGATTTTATTAATACAACGTTCGTTCCTTGGTACGCCGGATTGGATGTCAGTCAGGCTCATAAAGACATATTTATTGCCTGTCTTTTATTAGGTCTTGTTCTTGGAATATGCAACGCGTTTGGATTGTTCGATGTGTAATCGATTATTCATCATTAAGCCCTATAAATGGCAGGGCGCTTGGGTCTTTGACGATCCCGAGTTCGATCTTATCCGCGAACCTTTCGTCGCCGGTGTTCCTGAGATGATCGAGGAAATCGTCAAAGATGTTCCCAACGCCAGTCAAGGATTCATTCTCATTTTTTCAAGCAAGCCGTTCATTGGTTGTTTGTCGTCCGCGATCCTGAAAAAGTCGGGCGATGATCAAGGGGGAGCGTGGTATCGGGTCAACAAAGATGGCAAGCGCATGCACGGATGGCTCTGTCCCGCGCTCCTCCAATATTTCCCCGAGGCCCCCGAGCGCATCTATATCTCGGTCGAAGAAATGGCCGACTGAGAAATGACGCCAGAAATGGAAATGTTTGTCTGCGGCCTGATCTCAGGAATAATGCTCGGATTTGTGATCGGGCATTGGGCCACAAAGAGGTTTGGATTATGAATGAAAATCCCTTCACGGTCAGAAAGGGCTTCAAACTCAACGAACATGGAAGCGTTATATTGCTTCCAAGGATCATGGGCGGAGTCGATTACGGTCGTGACATAGAGATTTTTCACAAAGAGGGTATTTATTACGTCGGCAAAAGGCCGGGGCACGAAGCATGGGCTGGCACAGGGCGCAGGGCTTATACACCGACCAGATATTTCCTGATGCGGATCATAAAAGAGGTCGGCATGGGGGAAACGATCTTGCGCGTTAAGATCATCGAGAAGCAATACGCAACCGAGGACTGGCGCAGACAACGTTTCGAATTACAGTTGAAGGCCGGTCAATATTTCCTCGGTATCCTAAACGGAGGAGAATGATGAATAGGCCGGTGTTGGGCAATAAAACAAAAAACGCATTAATTGGTTTTCTCGCCTGTTTTTTCCTTTTGGTCGGCATGTTTGGGCCTCTTATATTAATAAACTATGAGGTCCGCGAGTTATCGTCGCTCGGCCATATACTCAAAACGACCGAGTTCGCACTTGTTGTATTCTTCTCTGCGCTCATAAGCATCGGCTTTGGTTTCATCTCTTATTACATTTCAAGTGATTGAAATGGAAAATGATCTCGGCGACGAATTCAAACAAAGTTTTGAGGATTTAGAATATACGCCTTGGTCTGGTTTGAAAAAGAGACGACCTAACCTAGATCGAATTCTGGAAGCGGGTCAATTCATGAACAGAGAAAAGCGTGCATTGCTGGAATCTTTTCTGATGGGACACATCATGAGGATTCTAGAGCAAATGGGTATTGTGGTCGAATCCGTAGAACAGAAAGAGACCTATGGCACTGTCTTAAATATCAAAGACAAGGATAACAACCAAGCGATTATGTATCTCACAATAAAAAGCGTTGAATAAAAATAGACTGCCTCTATCGTGACGCGTGCGTTCACATCCGCAATTCGCACACCAGCGCACGCCTTCCATATAACTTGCCGCCCTGAGTTATGGAATTGACGACGAGGCAGTCTATTTTGGTACTTGACTAACTATACCGTTTGTAGTATAGTATAGATGGAGGTGGAAATGGAAAAAGAAGAAGTTCTGGTCGATCACCCTCCCTTTCGCGAAGATGACGTTCGTATATCAACTCGAAAAGATGGCGCTAGAAAAGTTGAGCACTTAAGCCTTTCACTCGGTTCCTATACTGGAAGCGAGTGCCTTTCTTTGAGGCTCGGTCTCGACACCTATCACAAAACAAGCCAGCGCTATCACGAGAAAAGCGGTTACATCTCAGTTCATTACTCCGATCTCGAAACTCTGGAACGTATAAGAGATGTCGTCGATCAAGCGATAGCGGACGCCCGCGAATGGGCTGAACGACAGGAGGATGGAAATGAAAAGCATCAGAGTTAAAATCAATCGCTCTGATCGCAGAGATAAGTACCACAACGGCTACAAGGATGGCGACGAACTCGAAACCGCTTTGATCTTTCAGGTTTACGACGCCTCACTGCGCCACAGTAACCCCGACGATCTATGGCTCTGCGAAGCGACATTCCACGCACTCAATTCCCCCGAATGCCCCTCGCTAGGAACACTGACCCACGAACGCATCAAAGATTATCACACCAAGTATCCTTCGCTCTCGGTCGGCGATGTGCTCGTGATCGGGCGCAACGCCTACGCCTGCGAAACCATCGGATGGCGACATCTTGAAAACTACGATTACAACATCCCTTGGGTTCCTTCAACCGAAGTCGCCAAGATCGTGCGCAAGGTCTTGAAGAAAGAGTTCCCCGAGACGAGATTTTCGGTGCGCACTCGCAAATACGCAGGCGGCGCGAGTATCGATGTGGAATGGTGGGACGGTCCGGTTCAGAAAGAGGTTGAAGCCAAGGTCGGTTATCTGCAAGCCTACTCCCACATGGACATCACTGATTACGTTCACACAAAAACTTCCCTGCATGAAGGCGTCGAATTTTCATCGGGCGCACGTTACATCTTCTGCAAGCGAAAGGAATCGAAAGCCTTTCTGGAGCACGTCGCCCGCGAGGTGATCGCCAAGTACGAACTCGACAGGGAAGTTCCCAAGATCAGGGAAACCGAATGGTGGGCGAACGTGTCTGACGACAGCGCCTTCACTTACTTCGAACTCCACGGCGAGGAGGTGCAGTTGGCAGACCTAATCCACCGAGCCGCCCGCGAGACCGATGCCCGAGAATGCTCCTACCAAGATCAGCCCGACATCTTCCAATGGACGGACGATGAAGGCAACGAGGTCACGAGCACTTACTATCGAGGCAAGGTCAAGAGCGTTTGGGAAGGCGGCAAGCACACCGAATCGGTGGACAGTCAAAAGTGGGAAGAATTCAAGGAAGAATTGAGGGGCGAAGATGACTAAGATTTGGAAATGTCGTAAGTGCGAACATCTCGTGGTCGCCGAAGATCGCCCGTTCATCAAGTGGGACGACGGCCATGTCTGCGCCTTCTATGAGGAAAAGGCCGATCCTTGCTGGCTTTGCGAGGAGAGTGACGAAATTTGGGATTGCGGCCTATGCCATAAATGCTACTGGTGGGTTGATAAACAGGGCTTGGGCGAGTTGGGCGAAGATGAAATCAAAGAGGCATACAGCCAATGGCGCGATCAACAGGCCGACATCGAAGAGGCGCAATTTTGGGCGGCTCAAGAAACGTGGGCTGAGCACAGAAATGAAAACATCCTCTCTGGCTTCGCTCCCGATGCCTGCCAGTGCCAGACCTGCCAAGGCTACAGACGAGAGATGGCGCGTGGAAAAAGCACACGACGAAGTTGAACAGGCTTGGCGAGAATACGCCGAAGCCCTTGCGACAGGAAAAGACGTGAAGAAAAAGCGAGAGGCTTACTTCACCGTCCTGATGATCACGAGCCAGAAATTGAAGCACAGGGCTTTAGAAGAGGAATATGAAGATGACTAAGTTCCTGCCAGAAGCGACCGACTTCACGGATATGGAAGTCAAGGATCGCGATCATGCATTCGGAACCGACGATCTCATCCTCTGCCCTCTTTGCCACGGTCACGGCGGCTGGAATCTCAAACTCAACGCTTACGGCGAAGGCAGGCACTTTCGATCCAATTGCCGCCAGTGCAACGGTTGGGGATGGGTGAAACCCGAAGATGCCGAATGCATACATGTTTTCAAAGAACTCGGCGTAGAGGAGTGTAGAGAGCGCGGGATCGCTCATTGGGGTATGTGCTTTCACGTTTATGAATGCGTGAATTGTGACAGGATCACTAGCGCAGATTCGAGCGGATGATCATGAAAGCAATCCTGAACGACGGCACTATCGTTGAACTCGAAAAAGATTGCGGTTGCACACACCACGAAGGCCCTCACTGGCTTCATATGGACAAGTTGGATCAGCGGCTCAATCAAAAGCATTTTGATAATGGAAATCTGCGCGGCTTCGCGCAAGCCGAGGTCGCCCGCTTGAATCGCAAGATAAATGAAATGGAAATCCGTGGGATCAAGGAATTATTGAATGATTAGATTGCTGATCCTGATTATTGGAACACTTTTACGTCCGATCTTCAAAATTCGTTGCATTATTTACGGGCATGAATATGATGACTTCTATACTCCCTGTATTTGGTGCGACGAGCCTTGGTTGCCTCTTGACTAACTATGCCGTTTGTAGTATAGTATAAGTGGAGGTGGAAGTGAGCGAGACCCGAGTGGGAACCTACGAAATCCACAAAGCAAACCTTCCCGCATTGCGCAAGCGGCTGGAGCGTCTCCGCCGCAAGGCCGAGAAATACGGCCTGCCGCTCCCCGAACTTGAAGTCCTGCGCGAATACACTCGTAAAGTAAGGGACTCGCAGGGTTTCCAGACCGGCTTCACTCAACCGGTGCTCGAAGTGAAAATCAAAGGAAAATCGCCGGTTCTCGAAGGCGGTTGGCGGCTGATCGCGGTCGTTGATCACAGGGTTGTTCCCCACGACGATCTCGGCTGGCCGATCTACAGACTTCCTTGGGAAGATGAAACCCCAATTCCTGAGGAGTATCGCCACGAAGCGCCTTGGTGCGATCACTGCAATTTGGTTCGCGACCGGCTCGAAACATTCGTCGTGCTCTCCGAAGATTATGAATGGAAACGGGTTGGCCGTACCTGCTTGAAGGATTACACACGAGGCGTTCCGCTCCACGCCTATGCCGCCTACCTCTACGATCTCCCCAATATAGCGCTCGGGCTTGAAGATGACATCACGGGAGGTCGTCGCGAATATCTTGATACAGCAATTTATCTGAGCCATGTAGCGGCGGTGATCGACGCCGTTGGTTGGCGCTCGCGATCCGAGGCCCGATCTGATAGTCTCGGACCTCCGGCGACCGCGGACGCGGCTCTTGACCATCTGATCGATGGCGAGGAAGTGACCGAAGCACACAGAGAGACGGCGGAAGCGGCGCTCGAATGGGCGCGTGACGATCTAGCCAACAAGGAAAGACTCAACGATTACGAATGGAACCTCGCAATCGCCGCCTCTCAGCAAGCGACGAACGTCCGGCGCATTGGCCTGATCGCCTCACTCATTCATGCTTGGAAGAAAGCGACGACGCCGCAAGTCAACGAGAATGGGAAAGTCAGCCAGCACATGGGCGAGATCAAAGAACGGCTCGATTTGATCCTAACAGTCGCTCGCAGGTTCGACACCGAAATCGATGCCTACCACGGGAGAGGAACCGAAGTCCTATACACTCACATTTTCCACGACGAGAATGGAAATGTGTTCGTCTGGAAAACGACAGCCAGAAAATTGAGCGAGGAATGGACTTACAAAGTGCGAGGCACAGTGAAAGAACACGGCTCCTATAACGGCACCCTCCAAACGGTCTTGACCCGCTGTAAAGTCGTCTGCGCCGAATGCGAGACCGAGGGCTATTGGTGGGACAGTGAAGGCTATCACTGCGCAGGTTGTGATGAAAGGTCGAGGAGAACGATATGAGATGCCTTGCGAACATCGATTATCACGTGATCCGAAGGAATGAAAATCCTTACTGGAAGGAACCAAGTTATACCGGCGAAATCGTCTCGCTGGACTGCAATTATTGTGATTTTCAAGTCACCAAAAGAGGAACCGGCAAGCCGCGATCTTCAAAAAGCGGCCTTGGCAGATATAACCGCATGCGGGCGAAGATAGTGAAACATCTTCACGAAGAACATCGCCACGCCATGCTGATCGAAATGAGCGAACAGGATCGCGGCCGAAAACTACGGCAATGGGAGATGTGATGGACGAAAAAAGACGATTTGAACTGGCGCTAAGAGACGCCGAGACTGAATCGCTGGAAACGCTCGAAGCCGGCGCGAGAATTTGGGATGAACTTTTTGGCGAAACCAGCGACGATGAAGGCGACGAGGATCAAGATGAATGATCGAGACCGGCGATTTCTGCGGGCATATTACAACTTCCATATGGGACGACATGGGAAGAATGGGCGATGTATAGATTGTTGCCGCCCGATCCCCCATCACTATACTTATGGAACAGGTCGTTGTAATAAATGCGAGCGAAGCCGTAAAGAGGAGAAATGATTTACAGATGGATCGCGGACGCTTCAATCCACTTTTTATCTTCTGCTATTTCGGGATATGTGGCGTTCTCATTGATCTCGATCATCTGGTCTCATATATTGCGCATGGACAGATGGCGCGATCCGCGCATCTTAGTGGTCTCGCTCTTGTCTGGCTTGTTTGCACTGTGGCTCATGCATGTTGTATTGGATTTCTTTATAAGGATTTATTAGATCAATTCAGGAGATCGCGCAATGGAAAAAGATATTCAAGCGGCAGTAGAGGCCCTGAACAACATAGTCGCCGAGCGCTATGGCGGCGACCAGTCTAAGATCAAAGCCGCCGACATCGTAGACTGGTATGACGCTTGGCGTGCGGTGATCGGCGAAGCAGGTGTTCAAGAGGCCTACATGATTGTTGTGGAAGGAAAACAGAATGAGTGAAAAAGTTTTCAGAGAACTTTCGCCAGAAGAGGAACTGGAGTTCCGGCAATGGGCGCACGACAACTGGAGCGTCGGCGATGAAATCAATTCGACGTGGCATCCAGTAGTGCAGGATGAATGTCGGAAGATCGAGACCGACTGGCACGAAACCTTCGACCGGTTCCTCGCCGAGAACTGTGCTAAGCCGAGGTTTGTGGTCATCATGGGGAAAACGTTACGTGGTCCCCAAAGCCTGAGCGATATTTGCGAGAAGATCGCGCTTCGCGCCGCTCAACTAGATGCGCAATATCGTGTCTGGTTCAACGAGTTGTTCGATGAACTCATGGAGCACGACGAGAGTGATCGAGCGAAGCGACTGGCGCTCAGCCTGCAAGTGATCCAACAGGAGATCAACGAAATCTACCAGAAGGTGAGGGACAAGGAAGAATGAAAACCTACCATGGCACTCGTTTCGCCGTTGGTAATACAGCCGTCTACGTGGACGAGCAAACCGACTCGCACACACTCCATTCCTATAAATTGCCCCACGTTTTCTTTCACAGTCCTGACGGTTTCGAATGGGGTTATTTTGGGAGTGGTCCTGCCGATCTCGCGCTCTCGATCCTAGCGGATTATTTCAGGCCTCGGCACGGTGTCTTGACAAGAGAAATGGTTATGCACGGCATTTTGCATCCAGCAATCGCATTGCATCAATCCTTTAAGGCCGAATTCATCGCGCCCATCAAGGGCGATAAATGGGAATTCACATGCGCTCATATCGATACTTGGCTAGACGTTCCCGAGATCAACGAGCGCTATGAAAAAGTTTTGCAATCAATTCGAGAACAAAACCAGTTCTTCAAGCAATTCGAAAGGAAGGATCAACATGCCAAGAATAACCAAAGTTAGGAAAGCACGCCAGAATCAGGGCTTTTGTAGCAGTTGCGGAACCGAACTCAAAAAGGGTATGCCTTACCGCTGGATCAAATTCCGCTATCAGGCAAAGCGGAAGCGGTGCATGGCTGACGATTGTCGATTCCGTCAATCCGATATGACTACGAGCGATAAACTATCGCGCTTCTACGCCGCCAATGAAAATATTGAGGATGTGATTGCGAACTCGCGCAAATTTCTCGAAGATAGCACGGGCGAGGAGTTCGCCGGTTATCTCAACGACATAAAAGAGGCGCTTGAAGAGGCTCAGGGCGAATATGAGGAAGTGGCTACGGAATATACCGAAGGCGCTGAAAATATCCTCGATCACTTCTCCGAAAGTGAGGTCGCTGATGAAATGATCTCCAAGGCAGACCAAATGGAGGAGTTTCGAGGCCAGATGGATAACATCATAGATAATTTGAATGATGTAATCTCGGTATGTGAAGAGGGTGAACAAAGCCATCACGACATGGAATCAGCGCTCGACGAAATTGAGAGCGAGATCGCCGGTTTCGACCTTTATTGAAAGAGGCTTTTATGGAATTAGGAGAATCCTGTCATAAGTGCGGTCACTTCCGAGGACTTCATGCGACCATAAGCGGCTGTATAGCCGAGAGCGGTGATTGCAAATGTCAAGAGGGTCATATAAGCATTCTGGAACATGCGCTCGGGCAAACCAGAAATGTGTCAATCGAACTGGCGGTAATGGGCAAAGTGGTATCAGATATAGATGTCATGGCGTTGAGAATGGCCGCCGATGAACTACCAAGAACAGCGGAGGTGCGTGCGGCCTATATTCGACGCCTCTGTAAAATTTTTGAAAAACTCGAAAGCGCCATCAGCGACGAAACAAAAGATTTGATTGATACAATCGATGGCGTTTTAATGGAGGGACAGAAATGAAAGTTGCTGATCTGGAAAATGTCAGAAAAGATGTGCCGGCGCGATTTGTGCGATCATACGATAGCGAGTTACTTCATATTCGTGAAGCCGCGGCCGACATGCCGCGCACATATGGTCAAAGACGGCCTGTGTCCGTAACTCGATGCAATCGTGTAATCGTCCATGACAGGATTGAAACCTCAAAAGTTAGTATTTTTGTCAAAACAGATGTGTGCAGTCGATGTGGAACCGTTCAGGATTTTGAGGAATTTCAACAGAAAATTCGGGCTGATTTGGAAGCGTCGGAGCGCAGGAGGCGCGACAAAAGAGAACAGGAAGAGGCCGAGCGAAGGGCGCTGTTGAACTGGAATATGTTTGGAGCCGATCTCGACAATGCGATCATGGGCGATCTCGAACTGCTTGTGGAGTGCGGCAATTTCCTAGTTCCATTTTCAAAAACCAGTTTGTCGTTCCTGCGTGTGATCCTGCGCCGCTTCCTTGCTCATATCGACAGACAAGAAACCAAAAGCGAGCAGATGATCAAGGAATGGTACATCGCGACAGACTTGCTCGATCATTTGGATGGGTATGGCGATGGTTGACTTCGCCTTCGACTTCAACAATATCTGGCGGATCGGGCTGGCAGTTCTTCAAGGCCGCAATCCATACCTTGATCTTCAATCCTATTATCCTCCTGCAACAACAATTCTGTTTGGTGCCTTCGCGCTCGTGCCCATAGAAATCGCCTATTTGATCCTCGCAAGCGTGAGCGCATTGATCCTTGTGAACGCGGTCAAGCGCAAGGCGATTGGCTGGCTTTTCTTCGTGCCTGTTTTTTTCATGTTTGTGGCCGGTCAAATCGATCTCTTGTTCTTCGCGCTCATTCCGTTTCTGGATCGCGAAGATTGGAAAGCGCCTGTGGCCGCGGCCCTCTTCACGCTCAAGCCTCAGATCGCGGCGGTCGTACTGCCATGGTATCTCTGGCGCTGGCTCAGGGGGAACCGGATAATGTTGGCAAGATTATCCGCTTGCGCTCTCGCGCTTCATCTGGCACCGATTTTCGTTCGACCGACGATCTACGCCGAATGGATCGCCACGACAGGTTATGGAGCAGGGCACAAATTCGGCGGCATCGGAATCTGGCGCTTGAGCGGGCCGATCGTGTGGCCCGTGATCGCCGTCGTCTCCGTTGGTTTGATCATATTGGCGCTGAGATCGGATGAAAAAACGTCTAGGATCGCGCTGACACTCGCCAATCCGGTTTTCGCCTATTATGATGCCGTGATGTTGATCGAGACCGCGCCATGGTATATTCTGACGCCTGCGAGCATTCTGGCGCTCGTCACCTCTCACATGATCGGCGAGACCCACGCGCCTTTTGCCATCGTCCCAATCGCGGCATTGCTCTATCGACTAGGCTTGACAATCACTGCGCTGACAAGTAGAATAAGTGTAAGGTCAGCGGAGGGAGAGAGGAAAGCACGTGCCTGTTGAAATCAAAGAACCCGTAGAACTTCTGACCGTTCAGGAGTGTGCGGAAGAACTCGGCGTCATCCCGCGTCGGGTGCTTCAATTCATCGAGGAAGGTCGTCTGCCCGCAAATAAGATCGGTCGGCCTTGGTTCATCAGGCGCGAGGACTTGGAGGCTTTCAAGAAAATTCCCCGCAAGCCCGGAAACCTGACCGGCAAATCCCGCCTTGTTGATAAAAAGAAATAACAATCTGATCTGGAGGGAACCCAATGCCTGTGAATGTTCAACCACATCCTCTCGCGTCATCCCGTATGTTCTTAGATATAGAAACCGAGGCTCATGAAGATGCCGAAAAATGGCTCGGCATCGGGGAGCCGACAGCGCACGATTTAACAATCGAGCAACTGAAAACAATTTGCGGCGATGCTGGTCTCGAAAAGGGGGGAAAGAAAGACGATCTCATTAAGCGTATCTATCTAGAACCAATCGCCTCGACAAGTCTCGACGAGGTTCTGGATTCCGTCAAAGCATTCAAGCGAGATGAAGCGCTTGCCAAGGCTCCGCTCGATCACGATCTCGGCAAGATCAGAACCATCGGCGCGGCCAGTAACGATGGCGAAATCGCTGTCGGGATCGTGTGGAAAGACGAGGATGAATCGGTTCCGAAAACATTTGGGAACCAAAAAAATCGCTATGCATTTCAGGTTGTGCCTTATGAGAACGAGGCCGAATTGATCGATGCTTTTTGGCATAACGCCGTAAATCATCGTTTACGAATGGTTGGCTACAACATTCTAAACTTCGATATTCCTTATCTCCTGCGCCGCTCGCTTGATCTTGGTCTTTGGGTTCCCCCCAAACTCAATCTCAGGCGCTACCAGATCGAACCCATCTGTGATCTCATGCAAATACTCGCTCATTGGGATAGTCGCAGATATAAGTCCCTTAAATTTATCTGTAATCGCTATGGGATTGAAAATCCCATGCCGGATATTGATGGTTCAATGGTCGCAACGCTTAACGATCCTATGACTTGCCGGTATCAAGCCTCCGACGTTCACATCATCCGCGAGTTGTGGAAACGTATGGATGGCGTTTACTGGCCTCAAACCTACAATGTCCCCACGCGTAGTCGATGAAAATGTTCAACGTCTGATACTTGTTTACGATCCATCGGACCTCTATCCTCGTGATCACTGGTTTTATAGAGTGTCTTGGCAGGGAACACTTGAGGATGGTTTTTGGCCGACAGGATCGATTTGGCGCGCAATCGTAAACGAGGGATCGGACTTTTTTGTCATCGTTCGCGGCGATGAATGTGAAACACAAAGAGCAGTACAATACAAGGGCAAGATAAGCCATTTGCTTCGAAACGAGCGGCCCATGAAAAAAAGAACCAAGTATTACTACGGAGACCCCGATGCTCGTTCAAATAAAAGGCGTCGTCGCTCAGGCTGATGCCCAAGCGATCCCTTTTCCTGACAACTATTTTCATTGCGTTGTGACCTCCCCACCTTATTACGGACTCCGTGATTATGCGGCAGGCGGTGTCCAGAAACGAGTATGGGGAGGTTTTCCCGATTGCGAGCACGAATGGATCGAGGGCGAGCGCAAGATGCAGACTGGCGGAATCAGCGCCAAGCAATTGACGAACAGAGGCGTCACCGGCCTTGGATGGGTTTCAACTCACGCACGATGCTCGCGATGTAAAGCGTGGTATGGAGCGCTCGGCCACGAGCCTGATCCAGAGCGCCACATTTCCAACATGGTCTTGGTCGGCAAAGAGATAGAGCGGGTACTAAGACCAGATGGTGTTTTCTGGCTAAATTATGGAGACACACACACAGGGGGCGGCAGGGGCGGTCAGAGCAAAGAAAAGCGCAGTGATGGATGGCAACCTACCTATAAACCTTCATACAAGGGCTTAGAAGGTGGGAATCTGCTTTTCATGCCTCATCGGATCGCCATTGAATTACAGGCTTCGGGCTGGCATGCCCGCAACGATCTTGTCTGGTGGAAGCCCAATCCTATGCCCGATCCTGTTTATGGTTGGAGGTGGGAGCGCCATCGAGTGAAAATCAGGAGCGCCGAAGTGGATTGGCGCGAAGAGGCTCGCAAGACGGATCGACCGCTCGAAGGGCCGGCCCACGTGGGCGGTGGAAACACTGGCTTCAAAGGCTTCGGCGCTACTTGGGAACCATGCGAGGGTTGCGAGGAGTGCGATCCCTTCGGCGGCTATGTGCTCAGAAAAGGATCGTGGCGTCATACACGTGCGCATGAGTATATTTTCCAATTCACAAAAGGCATGAATTACTTCTGCGATCAGGAGATTGTTCGAGAGGAATATGAACTCCCTCTCGACAGGTGGGGAGGTGAGTTGAAAAACATCGAGGAACGCTTGAAAGGCGGGGATGACAGCCCATACGCCGGCGCGCATCGCGAGCGCCCAATGCGACCCGATCATGGAGGTAAGAATCCGAGATCGGTTTTTGAGTTGCCAACGTCCTCTTATTCTGGTGGTCACTTTGCCGTTTATCCAGAAGAATTGATCGCTCCGCTTATTCTGGCCTCATGCCCTAAATATTGTTGTCCTCATTGTGGTGCAGGTTGGGCACCCGTGAAGGCTTTTGATAAAAGTTTTCTCGGCTACCGACCGACATGCGAACACTACCCCGAAAAGACCCCCGACAATATGCCGTACTGGACGGTAGATGCAATCTCGACCCTGCCCGACAAGTTGAAACCAATCCCCGGCGTCGTGCTCGATCCATTCGGAGGTAGCGGAACGACCGGATTGGTCGCCAAGAATCTGATGCGCAGATGGGCGCTGATCGACATCGGTCATGCTTATCTCGATGAACAGGTGAAGGTCAGGACTGGACAGGGAATGCCGTCCAAGCAACTTGACGATCTTCCTCTGTTCAGTAATGAAAACTAAGTGGCTTTGCGGCGAGCGTGTTTATCCATATGGCAATTCTGCTAAAGCAATCGTTTTAGGATATTCCGATAATGGAAAAGTTCGAGTGAAATTCATGGAGCACTGCATCGCCGAGTTTGGTTGGTATAACCATCTTGTTTTTCCAGAAGGATATGTTCTTGAAATAGCGCCCGAACAATTGCGGGAGGAGCCGAGAAGATGAAAACCAGCGAGCGTATGGATCGTTACAGGCAACTAAGGGGAACGATCATGCATGGCAGGATCAGAATTCTTGAAGTTGATACGGTCGAATTTACGGACTGGCTGAACGAGATCAGGAAATACGAAAGAGATATTGAAAATCTAAAAAAGGCACTCAATCAGACGGATCATTTCATCACCTTCACTGATGATGGCTGGTCCATCGAGCACCTTGTCGAGTGCCGGCCCGAGATGACGGCCTGCGAGTTTCACAAGGCCGCTCAAAAAACTTTTGGTGATTTAAATCCCGGTTTGCGAGGAAGATTTAAGGCCACAGTAATTGGCGGTGACTTGCTTGTCCCTGAGGATATTGGAGAGCGAACGAAATGACCGATTCCGATTATTTCTTCAACAAGATAACCGAAATCCTGAACGGCTTGGAGACTTACGTTCATGAACTCGAAGAGGAAATCAAAAGTCTCAAAGAAATTATCGGGATCGGCGAATATATCGAAGCGAATCAGGCCGAGCAATTGATCAGTCGTATAGGAATTCCGTTCATGCGCAAACTTCGTGAACTCGAAACTGAAAATGCCGCTCTAAAAGAAGCGCTTGAGGAGCAGTTGGGGATAAGAGGCTACGCTTATCGTGGGAGATGTGACGGCGTTCCAGACGATGTTCGCCGAGCCTTTATCGCAATCGGATCGCCTTGCGACGAGATTGATAAAAAGCATCTTGATGAATCACAGTCATCTAGTTAAACGTGCCGCAGTATGGCTTGCGAATAGTATGAAGTGTTCCATCGTCGCCACGGAACTTGTGGCCGCATGGAGCGAAACGCCCGATGCCATAGGCTGGAATGGCGCGCTTTCAATTTTGGTCGAATGCAAAGCAAATAAAGAAGATTTTCTCGCTGACAGAAACAAGCGAGCAAGGCTTGGTAGAGATGAATGGTCTATGGGAAACAGGAGATTTTATCTCGTTCCCAATAGCCTTAAAGAATTTGCTTTGGAAAATCTCAAAGAAAGATGGGGCCTGCTCGTAGCACACAAAACACGAGTAAATACAATCGTCAAATCTGAGCATTTCAAAGATACAAGAAAAACCGATGAATTACTAATGCTGATCTCAATTATCAGAAGAATTGCGGGCGAGAGAAAACCGATAACTGGCGTAAATGTAAGGTGCTATACCATTGGATCGGATTACCCACTTGCAACATTGGGAATAGAACATGACTGAAAAGATCGAGGTTCGTGTTTTCAAATGTAATAGTTGTGATGGCGAGCCTGAATTCGATGGCGCTAAAGAAATTATAGAACACTTGAAAGAGGTTCATAAACTGGAGGCAAAGGGAACTCGCCAGATGCAGATGCACATGCGCGGATCAGGTTTTCATCGTTACATTTGGGAATGGGAAATCGGAGAAGTCAAGTTAACTGAATTCGTCTATCGAGGCGTGAAAGCCCACGCGCCAAAATAATGATACGGAACGGCAAGATCGGCGACATCGTTTGGACGATCTGGAATCAGAAAGCGGAGATTGTTGGCCGGCGCGATCTGACAACCAAGGCAACGCCATGGCGTGCCCGAGGTGTTTATTACACGGTTAAGATCCTCGACAATGATGAAATCCATTATCCAAAAGGCACCAAGGCCGACATGCGCCCAAGTTGGCTTTTTAGAAGCGAGGAGCAAATAAAATGATTGGCTATACAACGGATGGAAGGATCGTTGAATTCGCTTTTGGAACTCACTTTCACGCAGTCGCTTTTAAGAGGGTCGAGTTCCGTACCGACGAAGCATATCAATTTCTTGAGACATATAATCGACCATTTGAGCATGCGACGTACTGGATCAGGAATTCGCTTTTGCCACACATGATAGAAGGCGGCACTATCGAAATTCGCCTCGCTCCAGAAAAACTTTCTCTTGGAACAATGCCGGATTATCTTTTTCAAGACAATAAATTAAAACCAGTCGAACCGGAAAGTTGACTTTCCGTTCGTCTTGTGGTAGAGTTTGCTTATAGTCACCCGCCTTCGAGGGCAGTCGGGTGCTGTGGTGGGGGTCGGCGATACGACTCTGTCGGGCCGAATCGCTATCGGGTCACTACTTCACCGACTGTCCCTGAGGGCGGGTGACTTGATCTGGAGAAAATACAATGATGCCCCTTGCAACCCGAATCCAAAATCTCTTGGAAGCAGTTCCCTTCAAAACCTTAATCGACAACTTGAAACATGAAGATATACAATCTTTCTATTTGACTCTCAGCCAATGGCGTGATCAGGCGGCTCAGATGGCGGAAGATAATCATAGACTGAGACTTGCGCTGATCGCGCATCGTCAAGACCTTCACGGTTATTCGAGGCGGCCATGTGGCACCTGTCGAAAAAGCGCCGAGGCACTTAAAGTCGCCGACAAAGTTCCAAACACTTGTGCCGACTGGCGCGTAGATAAAAATCTATTCCCCCAAAGTCAATGGCCTGAACATATTGGAAAATAATCATGAAAATTCTTTATAAAATCTATGATCGCATTGACGAAATTCCTCAGCCAAAACAGGGAACGATCTGGATTACTTTGGGGTTTATTTGGTTTGCATTTGTGAATGCTGGTTTTCTTTTTTCAATCAGACAATATGAAGTTCGTGGAGGTTTGTGGGGATTGCTTCCTGTTGGCTGGATCGTTTTCATCTTAATCTTGACTTACGCTTTAATTGATAAAAGGTCTGGAGAATAAGGGCACTTAACCAATACCAGCGGCCAGCGCCGGGGATTAGGTCGCTGGCATCCGAATCTGAGGTCATCCCCGGCACTGGATAATTAGAGGAGTAATAATGACATCAAATCAGCACGGCGTATTAATACCACACGATAATCTGACCAAAATCGTCGCGATCCATTGGCAAGATAGTATTCAATATTCCGATCACACGGTTTGGAAGCCGACCAGTTATGTACGCCATATGGCTAAGGTGCTCGCCCCAATTCAACATGTATCGGTGGGTATCGTTATTGATGAAACAGATGAATATATTCTTTTCACTCATTCACATCGAGCAGATGGGCACTGCGCGGCATCAATGTCAATTCCAAAAAGGCAAATCACGAACATCGTCACTCTTTATGAGGAGAAGAAAGATGCCAAACGGGGATGATCATCGACAACTAACGCTTGTAGAATTGGCTGAAATGGCCGAGCAAACAATTGAAAACCTCAAAAATGAAAACGCGAAATTGAGGAAAAGGATTGAAATTCTCGAATCCCATAATAAAGCGCTACTTACGACAATCAAGTTGGCAGAAACATTAAACTCGGATGCATAGAATGATAAAAGGAAACTCGTTTCGTCTTGGTTGTTTAATCGGTTTTGTGATCGGTGTTTTTGTCATGACCTTCATTATTTTTTATACGGTTGGCGCGCAATTATGAATTTCTCAAGAACTTCGTTGCAGGTCATTCAAGAAACAAAAACACAAACGCGCCGGCTCTCAAAGCCGGGCGATAAGATTTATCGTCACAGGGTTTCAAGACACAAATTCACTAAATATCTCTATAACGAGCACATGAACAGAACGCGCTACGAAGTCGGCAAAACCTATGCGGTTCAGGAAGGTCGTGGCAAGAAAGGTCTTTATTATCGCTACTTGGTAGATCAACTTCAAACAGCCGAACGGGATGCGATATTACAGGCCACGGTATATGGTAATTACACACCTGAAAGCAAATTGGGACGCGATCTTGGCTGGCTTGAGGCCCGCATTCTGGTCAAGAATATCCGTCTTGAAAATCTTAAGGACATTAAAACTTCCGATGCATGCGCGGAAGGCATCCTGCCCGATGGCGTCAAGGTTGCTTCCGAAACTCTTTTGTATGTTGTTGGCTTCGTTCAGGAATGGAATCGCCTCTATCCACCGGGGAGCAAATATTGTTGGGATGCAAATCCACGAGTTGTCGTTCTGGATTTCGAACTCGTTAAGAAATCCGACAAGCCGCGCCGAAGAAACAGAACAGGAATCGCCGTACCATGAAATTCAAAAGACCCTCTTTCACAAGATTTGCAATGAGACGCGGCATCAATTGGTGGCCGGTCATTGGTTGCACATGGCGCTCTGGATGGGTCGCAAAAAATTATTGGAAAGGTGGCTGGAGAACCCGCCTGTCTGTTTGCTTCAACCGATTTGGTAATTTCACGGCAAGAATAAAAAGCATCGGCCAATCCAGCGGGGTAGAGGATGACGGTTAGAACCTATGCCTTCATCATCGGCAATGCGTGGGGAAAACCGAAGGGGATGGAAGGCCCTGAGCATTACTGGCAGTTTCAGACAGATGAATTCGGAATTTGGCGCTCGATCTGTAGTGCCCACATGATTGAACACGATGACGATTTCGGCGGCATTCCGGCGATCACGCTCACATTCGAGCACAATCCGCTCGAAGCCAATCGTTGCGAACTCTGCCTCGCCGCTTACGCGCAAACGCCTTATGGGAAAAAGTATGGCGTGAGACCACCTTATTTGCATGATTGATCATGGATGACATTCTAACAACTATCATAATGCTTGCTCTTATCGCATTGATAAATCGGATATTTTCTTCCACGGAGGATGATGAAATGGACAACGCAGTTGAAGAGGAGGTTCTTGAAGAGGAAACAGATTTTGAGGACGAGGGTTATGGTTACGCCTACGAAGAAATTGCCGGCCCTTTTGAAGTTGAGCCTCCTGATCCGCCCGAGCCGACAGATGTTGTAACCGAGGAGAACCCCGGTTGTGATCTTACTGCAATTCTTGTAATCTGTGGCATCATCGCCGCCTTTGCCGTTTTTATTGGCTTTTTGGTATTGCCCAATTTGTCTGGCATTCAAGATTGGGCGAATGAAAAAATCCTTGGCAACGAAAAGTCGCCGGTCGTTGAGCAGATCATGGAGGAGTGCCCCGAGACGACGATTGTCGAGCCTAGCCATGATGCATGTCTGACTTTTATCTCCGAGGCCGTCGATGAAATAGAGCGATCCGACTGTCCTGTCTGCCCCCAAAAATATGTCCTGCCGGATCACGCCGCTCCCGAATCGCTTCCCGCTTATCTTGACAAAGCCGAGGAGATCATCGACGAAATGATTGCCATTAAAACCACCATGGAAATACTTCAAAGTTTTTTTGACGAGCCGGATTTCGAAAGTGAATATCAAATGAATTTGACTTTCGAAGATGATCAGTGGTTGTTGCTTTACGAAGATATGCAAGTCAGAGTTTCCAAAATAGGGGTCATGCTTTGGATGACATGGCCTCCTCCGCCACACGACTCGGGCAATCCGCTACTTGATGCTCATGCCCGAATCATTACGGCTTATCTTCTTCTTGATGCGGCAAGCGACACATTCAGGGATGGTTATTCTGAAAGAACGGCCTCTGCCATTTTGGTTGGTTGGGAAGGCTTTATAGATGGCATGATGCAAAATATCGATTACGCCAGAAACGGGTTAGACCTCGCCCGATAAGGATTGAAAATGAATAAAAAATTCTTCAACGCTTTTTCTTATGTTCCAATTATCCTCGCTGTCGCTGGTTTCGTAGCCATCGTGATGATCTATGGTTGCGCTCCTGATACAGTCCCCAAAATCGCCGCCGATGAAGCGAAGGCCAAGATAGGCGATCTGGACTGGAAACTTGAATTCAGGGATTTTGTTTGGAACGGAATGCCTTGCCTGAGTGCCGTTTATCCCGGCAATGGATATACTGCGGGATTGGCGATCACGTGCGATTGGGATCATGACAAAGAAATTATATGTCCCCAATACGAGACATGCGAACCTTGTAATTCCGACGAGGAATTGTTCGGTTTGACTTGTGAAGATTTATATAAAATGGCGTCGTATCGAATCTGGCAATGGGAAGTTTGTGCAAAAGACATCAATTGCTGGAATTGCATCTCGCAACTTGCCCACAATGGCGGACCTCCCGATGTTGAGTTCTGTTATGACAATGCAATATTGAAAGGCATTGATCCACCACCGGACAATCCAGCGCCCAAAGACGATAGCCCAAATTTGTAATCGGAGGTGCCGTTATGACGAAACGAATGAGGCTTACCTTCATCTTGGCAGATACGCTCAGTACACGCATGGCGTTGATTCATGAAAATCAAATCCGGCCATACATTAAGAGAAGTGTCCGAATTGATCTGACTCCAGAACAAATAAAATTAGTTGAGCCACGCGCAGTCGGCACGGAAGGCGCTTCTAAAATTTATGAAGAAATTCTTGAGATTTTCGTCGAGCCAAACGCTGGTCCGTCAGTTGTCGGTGTTCCTTCTCATGTTATGAATATACACCTTTCTGATACTCCACTATCGAATCGTGCGAGGGGTGCTTTATTTCGTTCTGGAAAAGTGTCAACTGTTGGAGATATTTATGATCTGGCAACGCGATCTTGGGGGCTTTTAACAATCAGAAATATTGGTGTAGTTATCGAAAAAGAAATTTGGGACTATCTTAAAAGTCTTGGATTTCCAGAACCGGAAAGCGAAGCACATCGGAGGAGATTAAATGCGATCTGAAATCATCGACATGATCGATTACGAAAGAAAATTACAGGATCAACAGTGGGGAGATATAGATGTAGAGCGCACACATCTTGAATGGTATCCAATTCTTATGAAACAAGGCGGCCATATCGCCGACGCCCTTTTGATCCATCGCTTCGGCAACTCGGGGTCGCCGGTCTCGGCGCGCATCGTTCATGAGATCGTTCAGATGTTGGCTGTCGGTGTTGCTTGGCTTGAATTCATTCAAGACAATCATGCACCAAACATCACGGATAATTATTTCGCTCTTGCGGACGATGTAATTTCGTAGTAATCTTTTTACAGCACCCCCATAATTTGGGGATACCCTCACCACAGCCCCCATGACTAGCCCCTGTCTTGGGGGTCTGCTTTTTTCTTGCGCGATCTCCCCTTTTTGGATAAGATTGGTTCCGGGTATGGTAGGTCCCCACCCACCATTCCCTCCAGATCAGCCCCGCCCGACTTTGGGAGATAGGTCGCGGCGGGGTCTCTTTATTGAAATTTGATTGAGGAAAAAGTATTAATTAATTTAATTGTCTTTTCTGTCCACCGAATCTTATATAATGAAAGATTCGGCGCTCCCGATCAAGACTCAATATTACCAATGGTTAATTGGTGGTTGTCGATCCTTATTTAGTGAAGCGCCGCAGGCGCAGGGGGCCGATCGTGCGTGCGCATAAGAGCAGATGCGGCGGCGGGTGAGGGCGGGGGCAGATAAATAAAATAAGAAAATGGCCGGGCACCCGAATGGAAATGTGCAGGGGTCTTGGGGAGAGAAGGGGAGATTGGGGGGTGGCTATGCGCAATCGTACTTAAATGATTTTCACTCTACTGAATAATCCTGAAATAACCAGCCCTCGTCTTTCATGTCCCTAACAGGAACGAGCAGAGCACTTTGAAACGGAACCATTCCTTCAATCTCAGGAAACGTGGTCCCTTCGTGCGTGTCCAACGAGACTTCCCATGCCAAGACCGGTAAAACCATCGTGTCATCGCCTTCTTTGCTTTCAAAAATCGCCGTTATCGACAAGGAAGGCGAGAACCAATGTACGTAAACTTTTTTTTCAATATTGAACAGTTTTTCTAACCACTTCATTTCTTTCGCTCGACCTCCATTTGCTATGTCAATAAATCCATCGACACGAGATAATTGATAAGCGCTCCAGCCGTCTCCTCGAATGAATCCGAAAGAAAGATTCCATAACGATTACAGATGATCTCAACGTTGCCTCTTCTCCAAAATCCCACAGGACAACAGACAAACGTTTTCTTGGATTTTCTTTGGGAACATATCCCCAATTCGAGCAAGGTGATAGGCGACTTTGTGTTGGGATCAAAATAAACAAAAATGGCGTCCGATCCCTCCAAAGCATCCAGTTCCCATTCAACCTGCTCACGAAAATTTTCATTTTCAATCGATTGAATCCATGTGCTGTCCCAATCGTCACGTCTCGGATCAAGAACCGTGACGCCTGCCGCGGAGAAAAGCGCGCCGGCTTTCTCCTGCCATTTTTCGGCCTCGCCCATCTCAATCGATCCGGCCAAGAAAACCCAAATCCCGGTCTTATGCTTGCTGTAAGGCGTTCTGTCTGGAGGCTTGAAAATTGTCATTGATCTCCTCATCTACAAAAAATGCAGATCGCGGTTCCCCACGAGTTCGGCAGGATGTCCAAGTTACTGAGCGCTGGAATCCACGTGAAGAACAAGCCCATGAATATTGAAAAAGCGATTGCCTTGCCTCGATGATTCGTCTTTATCGCCCTCAGAGTTATATCGCTCCACACAATGAGCGTGGGCATAAGCATTCGAAGGATCGCCATCGCAACGAAGTTGTCCGGCGTCACAAGCCTGTTTTGCTCCACGAATTCCCCGGTTTTCCAGAAAAGGAACATCGTGGACCACACATCGGCCGCGGCTCCAAAAAACACGAGCCAAATCAATCGCTCGAACCTCTTCATCAAGGTCTTGCGATCCTAATAATTTCCTTATCACATTCGGAGCAAGTGATGATTATCAAGCCCTCCTCCGGCTCAAATCTCGCCCAAGTAGGCTTTGTGGGATGGCATCCAGAATGCAAATATAGAGGTCCGTGTTCTTCGTGTGTGCATTCTGGACTTTCGCACGAAAGCCCCCAAAGATCGTCGAAACTAACTACCTCGGTCATCTTTATCTTCCTCCTCCGTGAGAACTTCTACTTTTGCCATTTCTGAAATCCAAAGAGCGATGGTCAACAATATAACAAGAGCGGTCAAAATAAAAGCAATAACCGCGAGAATAAACATCAGTGAAACCTCGGGGAAAGAATGGTAATAGCCATCTCCTCCGTCAAGGACAATTCCCGGCCATAGCGAAATGGCGCTTGCCACGAATATGCCGCCGATCATGATCCCAACGATAATACTGTGGTATTTCTCTTGAAGCATTTTTGCTTTCTCAAGTTTTTTGTCCATCTCCATTATCCTTATAATTTATCTATATTGGCGAGGGCAATTCTCAAATTCAATTTAGCCTCTTCGCGTTCTCTAATAGTTTCTGCTCCCAATAACTCTCCCGACGCTCCAATTATTTCGTGGAGATTTTCTAAATACTTTCTCCAAATTGAGGGCAACGGTATCCCTCCTATACGTCCGCATCCTTCACATGGATGCGAAATATGAGATAAACACAATCTATGCTCGCAAGGTTCGCCGTCAATTAATTCGTGCTTACTCATAAACTGCTCCGATTCCATCTTTTTTCATTATCACATCCCGGCCAGTGATAGGACACATCAGCCGGTGCCATGTCGATTGCATACCACGATCCGTTTTTATGCCGCGCCCAATCTAGTGACCACGCACCCTCAAACTGATGTGATATTTTTCTGCTATCCACTTCCACGCCCGGAGGTGCTTCAACAGAATTCATCCCCGACAAAAGAGACAACCAGTTCTTGGGCTTCTGCCTTGTCCGCTCAAGTGCCGCCATCGGCCAATATGGATGCGAACAAACCACGTTGCCGCCCTCGATGAAATAGCGGCGCTCCGTGGCGATGGGCATCTCGCCCCAAAAAGCATGGAAATGCACATCGAGTTCTAGAAATTCGCGGATCGCCCAAATATTGAGCGGTAGGCTTGGAATGGCAATCGCGCTGAATTCGATCAGTCCATACACTGCTTTTCCTATATCGCCCTCTTTGGTTATGTAGCAAGAATCTTTCCAAGAGTGTTTGGCCGATGTATGACCGGTTCGAAGAAAAAGTGGGTAGCCCCATTCGTTGGCGCGCCGTTTCAAATCATCATAAAAATCTGTGCATGATTGATCCATTTCGCCGTCGAGAATAGACCAGAAATCCGCCTCGGTTTCCCACCATTGCGTCTCGGGGACTCTGACGCCAGTTTTTTCGAGGATCGGGAACCAGTAAGAAAGTGATATACGATCAAGCATCGGTCTCCTCCTCGGGCGGATCAGGTTTGAGCACTTCGGTTTTGCCATACTCGATTAACCAAGACACAAAGAGAAACAAGCCTGCGAACCCCCCCACCATAGCAAAGAACGCCGTAATTATCCATCCAAGTGTATTCTCTTGAATTGCGAACTGATCAACGTCAACACCAACGATAAAAGTTGACGGCTTAAGAGTAGCAATACAGGCGGCGAAAAGCATTCCTAAAAGAAATCCCGCTATTGCCCATTCATATTTCTTGCGACTCGCTATGGCTTTTTCAAGTTTATTGTTCATGGCTTCCTCTCGCGCCTGATCCTTGCCTTACGTGCGGTCTTGGAATCACATGGACCACAACCGGGTTCCTGATGACATTCTGCAAAGATTTCCATTGTGGTATTTATGCCTTCAACATCGTTCATCGTGGTGTGGATCGCGTCGCCGCATTTGCAGTAGGCGCGCACCGTTACGCTCGCCAAAGGCCAAGCCGATCTAATTACTGTGTTTTTCATTTTCTGGATTCCAATCGCTCGTAAGATTCGTTCACGATCTTTTCAACACACTCAATAATTTCAGGCCCATTCTCGCAGATCGCATTCGACAGAACATCTTCTCCGTTGTTGCAATCCATGTGAACCAAGCCTGTTGTCAAAATCTCGATCTCAAAACTATATCCTTGCCCGACTATAGTTTTTGCCTTGGCTTCGACTTCCTCAGACATATCAATTTCAACGGTTCGTCTCCTGCCATCAGGAAGCAAGAATTGTGTGAATTGAATAGCCATTATTCGCCACTCCTCAGATCAAGCGTCCATCGAAAAGATGCCATACATAGGTTCCGCTTTGGAATGTGCCGACATATTTAAGATTTTTGGTCGATTGTTTTGTGTACTTTTTGCCGGTGCCCATGATCGTGAAATTGCGCGGCGCTTTTGGTGCGTCAGGATCGACGAGCGCCCATAATTGAGGTTCGTCGCGTTGCATCTGAACACAAAGCATCTCCGCGCCCTCCGGCATCTGGATCAAAAAACTTTCAGCCATTGGAACTGCGAACTTCCAAATCACCCTCTTCTCGCTCATTTTCCTCTCCCGATTCTTTAATGGCGGCCAAATTGATAAGTGCGACCGTAACGGAGTTTTGGGCATTGTGGATTTTGTCAAAGACTTCCATTTGACCGGCTTCCGCGGCCCTAAGTCCATATTTCGTCAATTCACTGCCCATGTTTCGAAGCGTGTTCAGCAATTGTTCTAGCCTGATGTCGGAAATTATTTTCATGATCAATCCTTCTGAGATTTATCAATAACACCTTCAAATTCTTCTCGCCTAGTCCAGCCTTCAAGCAACTCTCTCGTCCAAAACTCAAGAACCGCCAAAGGAATGCTGTTCATGGTGTCGCCAACGCATTCATGGATCGGCGGATCGCCATAATGCCATTTCGAGGGAGGTCTGCTGAAATCCCTTCCCCAAAGATCGGCGTGCATCTCGACCCTAAATTGCTCGTTGCACCTTTGACACGAGATCAAAAACAGTCCGACTTGACTTGAATAAATATTAGGGCATCGATCCGGTCTGAAATCACCATACCTCGGTGTTCCATTCGCGTCGTACCATGATGGGGCTTCTTTAATTCTGGATTTTATATCTTCATAGTTTTCTCTCATTTTGATCTCCTGATTTAAGGCACGTACCACGCCGTTCTTCTTTCTTTCCATAATTTTGAATACCTGTCATAAAGCGTGATGTAAACAGCCGCGGCGAGATTTACACAATGTTTGGTCGGGATCACAACAAATCTATGGCACAATCGCAGGATCGGCTTTCCTATTGATCCATCCTCTGGACCAAAAACGTAGATCGCGTTTTCAGGATGATTGAAGGATGTTAACGGCTCTGAGTTTTCTCGAACTTCCATACAAACAGGCGCGACGTTCTCGAACATGTCGAATGGAAAATTGAAGTGTATAAGATCGACTTCCTTGTATCCCTTCATCCGTTCTTCCCGCGGCAATCGCTTTCTGCCTTCGAGTTCCTTTTCGATCCGGTCGCCAGTGAACCAGACCTGCTTCACCCCAAAGCACGCCGCGGCGCGCACTGTCGATCCGACATTGAATGGAAATTTCGGATCGATCAATATCACTGCCGGCGCGATCCCGCGAGTTGATTTATCCGCTTCGATCCAAGGCTTTTTCATTTGTTGTCTCGTCGCCATCGTGACCAAGCCTCAAGATTTTCTTCTATCCAGTCAGAAGAATTCCGCATGCATGAGAGAGGGTCGCTTTCGGGTTCAAACTTCAAACTGTTCTCGCAACCATATATTGCATTCCGAACCCAAGTAACACATGCTTCTCTTTCTGCATTTACTTCACTTTCAAGTTCTGATGTGCGTTCATCAAGTTCATTCGACAACATTTCGTAGTGGACATACCAAAAATCTGTGCCTGCTCGACAATCTTCAATTTCCTCCCTAAGCGAATCTATTTCAATCGTCAAAAAAATAATCAAACAGACCAATAAGACGCATGTCCAAAAAAATACCCATCCGAATGTTTTCATCTCAAGCACCGCCCGCAAAAATCTTCCTCGCCGACCAACCGAGGAGGCTCACTTGTTCGAATACTTACACTGCACTTTGCTACCCATGCGGCACCTTCCGAAGCGTCTGGATGATATTTCCACATGTGCGCTGTCTCGCTGATGCAACCCCAACCTCCTCTGAACGATTTTTGTTCGACGATGCGACTCTCAACATCCTCAAGAAATTTTGCTGTTTTGGATAATAGGTCGGCAGACTGTTTTATCAGATTCATTGCGGTAGAAATCATTCCCGCGAATTCGCGAAGCATTGTCATTTGTTCTCCTCATCATAGGCATCAAGCGCCGCAAGTCCACGAGGCGAGATGTAATAAACTTCATACTCTCCGATCTCCTGAGAAGATGTCTCGTCCATGCTCACCCACATATGAATGTGAAAGAGATAGGCCGTTCGATGATTGGTGCGTTCTAAGCCGATCCAAACCTCTCGACCGGAAACAACCATGTCCTCCTCTTCGTCTCTCATGATGCGGAGCAATTCCGCCTGTCTCTTGGTGGGCAAAGTCATTGTTTACTTTTCTTCATAATGGCCTTCGTTTTAGGGCCGAGATTATCAATACATGCCTTTGCCAGTGCCTTCCTTAACTTCACCTCAATATCTTTCTCCGCTATTGTTAACAAAACTCTATTTGCCCCCGCGAGTTCGGAGATGACATTCTCAACATCTTCCGCCTTATAAGCCCACTGCTCTATGTCTTTAATTGATGCGGGCCTCCAGCGTCTCACTCTCTCCCATAAGTCCTCACTGAGTTTCGACATCAATCCCTAAATCCTTCAATTCCTTTTTATCCAAGGTCCATAATTCAACTTCGCCTGTGGCGCTACATCTACTACAGCCAAGAATGCCATCAGTATATTTAGTTCCTCCGCTCCCATCGCATTGCGGACAATCAACCAAATCATATGGACTGCTTGGCGGCTGTAGCGGCGGATCGTAACTCATTCAGGTTTCCAGCCTTTTCCGTTTGGTCTAGGCGGCCATCTTGGATCAAAGCGCAATTCCTCGAATAATGACCAGACTTCCCATGGGACCACGAACGAACCGACAATGTGTTTGCTTATGATTTTGTAATCGACTTTTTCTTCATCTTGCATAACAAGAACGGTCTCAGGTTTTTTCCAAAAAGCCCACCGAGGTCGCCTGCGTCTTACATATCCTCGATGAACAACATAGCCCGGCGCTATCGTGAATGTAACGACACGAGTATGAACGTGAATGCCGGATTCGCCGACCCACGCATCGTAGCGCATGACAAAACCGCCCTGATTCCTCATGTCCAGAGTTGCACTGTAAATTCGATTAGCGCCTTTAGGGGGTGCCCAACCGACAGGAGGATTATCGAGCCAATCGATCCATTCCTGCTCAAAAGCCTGTGCATCGAGGGTTTTATATTCAGGAGATTTCCAATCGAATTCTTCGTCGTTTTTCTCAGGCGGCATCAAATAGTTTCTCCTGTATGTCCTCGATTTTTTCAATCATAATCGGCGTTAGGCCTCTTTTGAGATAGCCTTCTATAACATCGTCTGGCTCATCGCCTTTCACGACGATCTCGATGTGAGTGGGCTTGAAAACGGCGAAGATGCCGGGCTTGAACTCGATCCCGCCGCCCTCAATAATTTTGACCTCGCCTTCAATTATCGCTCGACGATGGGCCAAGAGCACATAGGTCTTGCCAAGTTCAAAATCGTTTGGAATCGAACTCAACCTACGGCTGATACCCATCAAATCGCTTTCGCGATTGAAATGCCCCACTGTTGGATAATGCTTCTCCCCAATCCAGATCAGCCCTGCTCGACCTAAAGCATGCATATCTTTAACTACGCGCTCGACTATGCATGCTCGGCATTGTTTCTTCGTTTTGCATTCTGGAGCGGCACGAATGATCTCGTCCGCATCGACCCATGTCCAGCCGCGAGCGGGTTTGATCCCGCGACCACAACACGGGCAGGTCTCGCAAGGGATCGGCAATCTTCCGCACGGCTTGGCCGGAAGCATTCCCATCAAATACAATCCGCCGACCTTGCGCCAGCCACAACCGCGCCGGCTCTCCCTGCGAACCTGAATTGCCTTATGCACCCTCGCCCTCCACAACAGGTTTCCAATGCGGACATGGAAAAGAGAATTCATCTTGATTTCTTATCGGACACAAAAGACCTGTCGTGGCACAACTATCACAATCTCTTGGATTCTCCACACGAACAGCGGCCTCTAACATCATAGATAACTTGGCTTGTAGCCTTGCGATCTTAGGATCGTCCGCATAACCATGACCGGGATATTTGTCTGATAATGCTTCAAGGATTATCCTGTATTCTTCTGCCGTGATCCTAAGCACTTTCGCCTTCCTTTTCCAGTTGCGCGATCTCCTGTTGCTGAATGGTAAAGTCTCGATCATCGGGATGTAGATTCTTTTCAAGAACCATGATCGCTTTGGCGTAGTCGATCTCTCCAGTTTCTTTATCGATGTGTGGCTGGAGTGCTTCACGCGCCTGATCTCTGTCGAGGTCCAACTTGTTGAACGCCAGTGTGTAATAAGTCGTTGACGTGGCAGGAATAAAATCGACGGCGGCCTCGACCTCGCCTTCCTCCTCTATTTTTTCGGGATCGGGCGTCTTTTTGCGCTCTACTTGAGATCGGTGCAAGCGTCCAGTTTCAGGAGATTCGGCTTTCTCCCAAGGATTTTCAACCCATCCTCTAAAATAATTTTTGTTGTTTTTCGAGTATCCCTTACACGAACAACGAGGTGTGGGCAGTGCATAAAGATCGCGGGCGATTCCCCATTGATAGCCCGCTCGCTTGAATCCTTGTGAGAATAAACCTTTTCCGCCGCCAAATCCTCTGCTACCGTCCTCGCCTGCCTGACCTGTATCCCATTTCCAAATCCATTCATCTGTTTGAGGGTGACGAATAGCAATTCCGACGAGCAGAAGATTTGAAACCACTTCTGCCTTGGACTGCCAATTGAAAGAGCCAACAACTTCATCAAGGCGATTTTGGAAAAACCTTGCATCTGTGTAAGCAAGTGCCAGCGCAGAATAATGACCATTGTGTTTTCTGATGTCTGTAGGCAACCATTCGATCAAGTTTTCGGGCGTAGGCTCAGCGAGCGCTTCTTGAATTTCCTCCATCGTTCTTTCTTTGTAAGTCTTAGGGTAAGGCTTAGGCGCTTCCGTCATTTGACTCTCTCTCCTCATAATCATTGACGAACTCCCAAAGTTCATCCTTCATTTCTTTCTCCTCATCAAGTGCCTCTTGCCATAAATCCTCGTCTCTCAAATTCTCAACCGCCTCTGTAACGACGGATGCGAGTTCGGTCGGCTCCATGGCATCGAGTTCCCAAGATGCCGGCCCAAATGTGGCAACATAACCAGCATAACGACTGTCAGAGACCTTCGCTGGATTTTCAGGAATATCCATGGTCTCGATTTGATCCATGAGAAGCGCAAGCCTAGTTACATCGAGATGAACCGTCGAGAACATTTCCAGTCGCTCTAAGATGTCGCGATCCATATCGATGCCCGATGGATCGTGGTCGCCTAGATAGAGGACGAACAATTCCTTGCCAGCAAGAAAGGCTTTGAATAGTCTTTTGCCGGCGCGATACATCGCAGAAGATGATGAATATCCTTTGTTGGCAGTAAACGGGATGTCGAGGTCACGGCATACAGGCGTGAGAATCCCTTCCAATGCTTGTTTTTCTACCATGACCTCGACATGTCTAGGCTGGCGTTCCCATTTATCAATGCGGAATTGCTTCGCCGCTTGTTTGACAATCTCAGCGGGGTCTTTCCATCTCGACGGTATGATCACTTTACGCGTGCGATCTACGATCATTGCCCAATCAATAAGACCGGCGAGCCGACCATCACTGACGATGCCTTTTATGCGGTTGTAGGATTTAGGATCGTTTGGAATCAGGTCTTGAGCGACCAGTTGATAATAAACTTGACGAGTAGTGAGATCATATCCCATCGCACCATACTTAGCCAGAATATCGTTGACCCACTCGATCACTCTCAAGGTGTTTGAGCGGAATGATTTATCAACGAAAGTTTCCTTCACTTCCACCTCCGAGACAAACCCTACGGCTGTCTGCCATAGGATACCATTAGACGCATATTTTGTCAATCAGCGGAAAGGTAAGTTTCCAGAGCGGAAACGTTACTTGCCATCACCGATGACTTGATGTAAACTTGCTTATCCGCGGAGGACGCCGATGCCCGATGCAGTACCCCCCGAAGGCTTCGTGGTCTGCAACCTAAGTCAGATTATGGACGAGCGCCAACTTGGGGTGCAGGATGTCGCTCTGATTGCGAACCTCTCTAGGCCGACTGTTCGCAAACTCCGCGATAATCGAATCGAACGAATCTCCATGAGCACAATTTCCAAGTTGTGCTCAAGCCTTCATGTAGGGATCGGCGTCCTCTTTCGCCATTATAGTCCCCACGAATGGAACTTGTTAAAAATCGAGATGGAAAGTCAGGCTCTAATGGGTGCCGATGAATCATGACTGCCCGCACAGACATTCGGGGCGTTCGTCGGCGCATGGGCGACGGCGCTAGAGATAAGCCCTCCGTGTATCTCTGTCGCCCGAACCCATAAGAGCCTGACGCCAGAGGGGAGGTGGGATGAGCGACAATCAAGCCGGCGCGAGATTCAGGCTCGTGCCATTGGACAAAAGCGGTCTTGTCTATCTCGGTCTCAACGTGACCGATGGCGAGGAGGCGGCTGTTTTTGTTCTTAACGAAGGCGTCGATGATTGTGACCTGCCGAAAGAAGATTTAACTTTCAGGCAAACGATTGTCGCTCTTTTCGCACATGATTATTACTCTGAAAAAAACCCTTTTGTCGAGATCGATGGGAAATACTATCGTGTGGTCCCATGGACACCAAAATTTGACAATGCCATCGTCTATCTTGTAGACCGCCTCGTTGAGATGCGGATGAAGAATGCGTCTGTCGCTTCGCTCACCTTGCAATTAGAGATGCCATTATGACGATCTACACACCGATCCCTAGCGAAGCCATAAGAAGCGATCAACTCAACGAACGTGTTTTTCATACTTTTTGCAGGATCGTCGAGAGATGCTGGAATCCAGAAACGGGAAAATTCGATTGGATCGAGCCGAATTCTATGTCGCAGATCGCCAAGATTTTTGATAAACCAAGATCGACCCTGATCGAACATTTCAAGGCGCTTGAACGCGATGGTTGGATCATGATTCACAGATTGTCAAGCATGGTTCTGACTATAAAACCTGCGGTAAGTGTCGGTGAGCCGACAGAACTGTCGGCCAGCCGACCTATTACTATTAATACCCCCTCTCTTAAAGAGAGTTCTTTAAGTATGTTAAAAGAGAAGAACGTCGGCCAGCCGACAACTGTCGGTCAGCCGACAGTTAACGTAGAGATTGTGGAACTACTTCGATCCAAAGGCGTAGGCGAACCAACGAGGACAAAGATCGCATCCGGTAATTATTCTTTCAGTTATATATTGAATTGGCTCAAATATAACGAACTCAAGGGCGATCCTGTTGGATATGCGATTGCCGCGATCAGAGATGATTTGCCATGTCCTGAATTTTGCAAACTCTGTGGCGGAGTCGATGGCGATCACAAGTCTGTTATGGATACGGACAACGCTTTATTGATGTGCCCGCGTGAGGATTTTCCACATCTCGATGGAGATGAAATCTACGAAACTTTCGGAGAACTGAAACGAACATGATCTGGAGGAACGAAAATGGCAGACATTAACTGGCATACAGTTGAGCAGTTTTATGAACTGCTTGATGCAGGGATCATCAGCAACAACGCAATGCGAGTCGGGAAATGGCTCAACGATCACGGCGAGAACGGAATGACTCGCAACCACTTATGTCACGGCGTTTTCTATGTTCTATATGGATTGCCTGAACTTCCAGATCATCCCAAAGGGAAATATATGGCGCTTGATGGCGGACCGCCTATAAAGTGGCGCTCATTCGGAGGCGTAACCGACTGGCTTTTTGGCAAAACGAATCCCAACAAAATAGCCCTGATCCGTCAAAGTTTATATACGGTAGAGGATGAATGGAGCGATTCAAACAAAGAAGCATTTTTATTGTTTCCATATTGGGTGCCAGATTACAAGATCACAACGCATATAAGTCAATGGCCGCCTCAACTTGAATTGCCGAATATGAAATGAAAAAACTTTGTTTCGATTGTCGATATTGTGGTCACGGATTTTCTGTAGAGCCGGACGATCATTGGAATTGCCCCGGCTGTAATGCACATCCAACGGTTGAGCAAGTCTTAGAAGCCAAAGCCAACGCCGTCGAGCCGTCAGATTATTGGGGCGAATTTGATCCAACGGCTGGAGGCATTATGCCGACAGCGTGTGTTCTCAAGCCGGAAGAGGTGCGATACGACTATGAACAATTACCGCGTTGTAAGGCTTGCTCAAGAATTGCAATTAATGATAGCGGTCTATGCAACTACCATGGCGGCTACATGGGACCACTAGAGAAAACGCTAGAGCACTCAAAGGCAATTGCCGAGGCGAATGGCGGTTGGCATTTTATCAACCGACTTACAAACTGGAGATGGGGTTAATCGCCTCCGGCGAGGCGCTACCCTCGCCCGACATGGCGAGAGTCAGTTCGGGGGGAAGCCGAGGGTAGTGCCTCATCGGAGGTGATGTATGGAATTCATTCCCGACGAGCAAATCGAAGGCTTGAGAATCCCGTTCTTCGAGGACGCCAGCAACGCGCTCGGTGTTGTTGGTTATTCGACGACTTTGAGCGAAGTCAAGTTGAAGAACAATATCAAGGGTGCCATGGCCGATCTTGGTGGAGTTGTGACCTCGATCCAAAGCGGCAAGTTTGGAAATCGTCATGCTTACAGGATCGAGTTTATCTACCAGAACGTTGCCGGACGCATGGACGTGGCCGCGCTTCCCATTCGAAAGGAAACGGACGGCAGGGTGAAGCAAGCCAAAAAGCATGTATTGTTTTCTGTTTGGAAAAGGCTTGAAGGTCTGTTCAATTCCATGCTCGTGATGCCCGGCGATTTTCCCCTCGTGCCCTATATGATCGACGACAAGGGAAGAACGATGCTAGACTATCTCAGAGATTCAGGAAAGATTCCGGCGCTACCGGAACCACAAGACGATGACGGCGACGATACAGTCGAGGGGGAATTCAGGGAGGCAGATTGATGAACGAGCACGATTGCATGTGCGAATATTGCATGGAAAATAGAAAGCGCATCGGGAGGGATCGCTTAATTAGAAACAAAATCGATGGTCTCATATTCGTGCTTATAATGTTTGTAATTTTTATTGCCGGAGTTGTTGGTGCAGTGGCGGTGATGAGGTGATGTTCGATTCTTGGACTTGTCATATCTGTAAAGAGGAAAGGCCGGACGCGAAAATATCCGTGCTCACCAAACCATTAGTCTTTCCTAGTGGAGTTCAGGCCGAGGAGAACATTCGACATTGCAATGATAAAGAATCGTGCATCGAAGGTGCAAAAGATTTCACTTTCTTAAATCAGGAATCAGATGAGCAAGGGTAATCGAGTCGCACTGCGACTGGCTAAGGAAAAGGGCGAAATCCTCGTGGAGGTTTTAAAACCATTCTGCGAGAAGATCATCATTGCAGGATCGGTCAGGCGCGAAAAGCCGGTCGTCAACGATCTTGAGATCGTAGCGCTCGCCAGAGAGCATCTTTCACAAGATTTATTTGGTGAACGAGTCGATGTCGGCAGGACATACGTTGATGATGCACTTGAAAATCTAGAGCAGGTCATAGATCAGATCGGATGGCGATTGGATCACCGTTTGCAAGGCAAGAAACTGAAAAGGTTGCGACATGTTCATGTCGGACTTCATTGTGACCTTTTCATCGTGACCGATCAGAGATCGTGGGGAGCGCATGTGGCGGTCCGAACAGGGCCTTATCCTTTCTCCATCGAGATGATGAAAAAGGCCGGAACTTTGGGCATGTTCTTCGCTGATGGCTTCCTGCTCCACAACCATAGACATCACGGTCTGAAAGGTAAAAAGAAATACTGCCGTGATGGAGCGGCCTGTAATTTAATCATACCGCTTCCGACAGAATCACAAGTTTTCCAAGTTTTGAAAATGGATTTTCTGTCGCCAAAAGAGAGAGAGGAAAAATATGGCATCGGATAAGATTGATGGACCACCGAGTAAATGGAGAAGATTTTGGCACAATTTGAAGGTTTTGCTTTTAGGTAGATTCTGGTCAAAAAAGTAATGCCAGAATTAGCGGACAAACGCGACGAGGCCGAATATCGCAAGTCCTCGCTTGAGCGATCCTTCGATACTCAATTCAGGCGCTTGGCTCAAGACCTTCCCGACCCGATTGAAAATTACCAGTTCGCTCCTCCGCGTCGCTATCGCTTTGACCGAGCATGGCCTAATCATAAAGTGGCCGTGGAACTCGAAGGCACAAGACCGAGGGCGATGGAGTGTCATAACTGCGGCGAGAAAGTGCGCGCCAAAAAAGGGGACGGCACTATAGGAGACATAATTCGTGTCTATGGCTGGCACCAGAGATTTTCAAGATTCAAAACGGACAAGGAAAAGTACAATCTGGCAGTTCAGAATGGATGGCTTGTGTTGCGCTTTATTCATGAGGATGTGAACGCCAATCCATTTGAAATGATCGAAGCCTTGCGCGCCGTCATCAAATCTCGCAGTCACGGCGTTCCGGTAATTGAAACGCTCACGACGAGAGAAGATCAAATCCTTCACTTGATGGCGGCTGGTCTCACAGGGCCAGAGATGGCGGAGCGACTGAGCCTCGCCGAGATGACCGTCAAGGCACATATTGAAAAACTGCGCTCGAAACTCATTGTACGTAACCGCGCCTCAGCCGTGGCACGCGCCGCATGTTGGGGAATGCTTGATCTGGAGAGAATACCGTGGCCGGAAGATACCCCCGAAATGCTCTCTTTTTACGATGACAACGACCTCTAAATTGCCCACGGGCGGCTCCTCGAAAGCCCTCGGCGAGATTTCCATTGATTCTGGTATTGCGACACTCGAAACCGCCAGTAGGCTTCTCTTAGGCCGAATGCCGGAAAGCGACGAGGATTACGCCGCGCTCGGTCGTCGAATTGGGATGGCCGGTAGAAGAATGAAATACAGCGGCTCTTACATGAAGTATTTGATGGTTGGAAAGCACAAATACACAAAAAAGGTTCAGGAGGGAGCGATCAATTTGATCCACGAGTTAATCGCCAAGCCGCCAGATCGCGATTATCAAAAAGTAAGAGTCAACGTAGCGAACGGATTCAATGTTCCCGAGGGGACAATAATTCAAAGGAATGCTCGCACATGTATTTGTGGGGTATCATTTATCCCCACCGCTTGGAACCAGATTAATCACACCCGAGCGTGCGCCAAGATGCGCTCAAGGATGAGGAGAAGAAAATAATGGACACCTTGACGGACACACCGATGGACATTAAACCACCTCTGAGATTGCGAAAATGGTTCAATTGGTTGATGATTTTTATCAACATTGCCGCAACAATTCTTTTTCTAGTTGTCTTGCCTATGATAGCCGGATGGCAAGGATTTGGCCGCGGTCTTGCGGAACATTCCAATCTCTTAGTTTCCATCTTTCACACATGGATTGTGGGGCTTATTTTTGTGTCCGCGGTCATAGTAAGCGCGCTTTATTTTTTCCTCACTGTAGACACAACAGTCAGGTCGATTCTAAGAAATTGGCGCATAATTAGAAGCAAAAAGGCATAGGTCGAATGGCGTTGACACCTCCCCAAAGCGACTGCTACGGTAAACGTCATGAGACAAACATACAAAAACCCCGGCTTGTTTTTCTTGATGTTTTGTTTAGTTGCCGTGATTGGATGTTCAGACTATGGCGTAAGCGCGAGCAACAAGCCATCGGCGACCTCGCCTGCTCCATCAACTTCGACGCCAACTACGACTCCAACAACCACGATCACGCCAACAGCGACGATCACCCCGACAAGAACGGCGACCCCCACTCTTGATCCATGTGAAGATGATGATCCATATAATGGCTGGCTTTATCATGGGCATTGCATCCCCGGCGTCGTCTCCAAAGAATTCTGGCTTTCGTCCAACCCCGGAGATTTCGTCGGCATGGCGACCTTCTATGCCGAAGGAGTGATGGAGAGAGTTGCAAGAAATCGGGGATTGTCATTCAAGGGACACGGCTTCAAGGGCGGCGTCGCATTGATGAATTGCGGCGACATCGGCGATTACGTCTGGATCAAGCGAGGGACACAATATGAATTCGAAGGCCCGTTTCTCGTCGTCGATTGTTCAAGTCGAGAGCACCTTTATTTCAACGTCGTGATCAACGGGATCGCCGTCGAGGTCGATTGGGAGACCAGCCGAAGATGGGGAATGAACGGAGGCATCGAGGGTGTTCATGTATGCAAATCTAGGCATTGTGAACGAGGCGCGATAAGATTATCGTCTTGGTTCAAAAGGAATGTCACATGGGAGGAAGCACCTTAATGAAAACATTTAGATGGACGTTTGTGACTATACTCGTCTTGTCTCTTGGATTGTTGTTGTCAATGTGTGTCACCAAAGAGCCAGACGACCAACCCATTAACCTTTCGACGCCAGAAAAGACTAAGGAAGTGGGTACGCCGAGCGCCACGCTGACGGCCACAGAAACCGAGGTCCCCACGATGACACCCACGATCACAAACACGCCTTGGGTCTGGCCGACCGCTCTCTATGAAGATTCCTTTTATGGACATCCCAAGATGGTCGGGCCGATCGTAGAGGCTTGGAATGATAATGTCTCTGTATATGTCCTGCTCGGCTCCGACTACGCTGAATGGCGCAAAGAGGAGGCCACAGGAACGGATAACACCGATCTTTTCATCATCGTGATCGTAAAAAAGAAGCCCGCTCTTGTCTCCATGATCTCGGTTCCTCGCGATCTGTATGTTTTCTTGCCGGGCTTTGGAATGCAGAGGATCAACACGGCTTGGAAAAACGGAGGCCCCGAGATGATAGCCGATGTCCTGCGCTATAACTTCGGACTGCCAATGAACGGTTATGCCTATGTGCGCATGGAAGCCTTCGCCGCTTTCATCGACAACGTTCTTCATGGTGTAAATGTCCAAGTTCGCAAGCAGGTCGTAGATCACTGCGGAGATATAAGGATCAACTTGCTTCCCGCGACACATTTCATGGACGGCGAAACCGTGCTTTGTTATACGCGTGTGCGTATGTTCGATGGAGGTTTTGCGCGCCAGACACGTCAGCGCGAAGTCTTACAAGCCATGAAACAAAGGGTTTTGGAGATCGCGGGAGACGACATGTTGGGGACGATCCAAGAAATTTTCAAACTTTATGCTTCGGAGCATAGATATACAGACCTAGACATTCTCGACGTGATCGAACTCATTCCGGTAGCCTTGGAAGCGAATGAAAACAATATGGTACTGGAGTACCAGATGGATTACAGCATCGGCTTAGATCAATTTACGCATCCGGAATCGGGCGCGTGGTTGCTCGCACCGCCGAGCGCATCATGCACTTACACGTTGATCTGGTCAGCCGTGATGGGCGAGCCTTGGGCCTTCATCCCTGATGAAATTTGCCCCGAGTGGGAATAAAAATCGAGACGCCCTGCGCGCCATTCGCAGAGCGTCCAAAATAGGAGGAGAATTTGCGAAGATGAGAAAACCATGTACCCTTTGGCCTACAGCCCATTTCTCCGCGCCTTCTGTAATTCAATTATATACTAAATGTCAAATGTAAACGACCCTCTGCTTGCTGAGAGCATATGAGGGTCGTTTGGGAGGTGGAAATGAGTCGATTTATCGCGCTCAATTCCACATGTCAGTATAGACCAAAGCCGTTCCCTTGTCCAGTCCGGTTGACACGAACGACCGGCCTATCCTGCTGGTGGAGTTGGTATTGAGGCTACGGGCTTTCCATAAGCCGCCCCCCGTGTGCTCTCGCCGTAACTACCTTCCTTGACGCCCTTGTAAGCGATCTGACTGAATAGCCATCCTATTAGCATTAGGAGAACGCTTTGTATGATGGGCGGAATGTAAGCGAGTAGATCGGCGACCAATACGGTTCTGCCGATAAAGCCGATAATCCCTGCCAGTGCCCATGGAACAAGTTTCTTGACCACGACAGGTAGATTATGCCATGCCTGAATATTTTCAAGCACATAGGCGATGATGTAACCGGCAAGAACCATCGAGCCGCCGCCTTCAATCATCCACACAATGACCTCCTCAAGAGTGCCAAACTCGGGCGGGTCTTGCGCGGCGATTATAAAGAGCACGGAAATCAACGCAATGACGAGTGTGACGAGGCGCAGTTTCAACATTTTCTTTGTCATTGGATCATCCCTCCACTTTCCAACTCGTTAAAGCCCGGACTGTCGAAAACTTCGATTATAAAACGCCAACGATAAAAAGCGATCCATTCATCGATCCAATCGCTGGCCGTGTAATTTTGTGGGAGTTCGAATTCGTATCGTGGATCATCTGGAAACATAAGAGAAAACCAATCGTCGTAAGCGGTTAAAGGAAAAGGCTCGTCGCCGGCGCGCCATAACCAGCCCGGATGATGCTCTGGATAATAATCCTTGTGAAGAACCTGAGGCGCAGGTATATCATAGCCGTTTGAAAAAGTGACCCTATCCCCCCACCAAGACTTGAAATCGATAGGCTCGTATTCATTGATCCATGGCGGGATCACATCCATTTTAATTACTTCAACACCGTCGAGCCGCCAGTGTTTCACTTTGAAAGGTCTCCCGTATTCGCCATTTCTGTACTGGCGCGCCTCCACGAGACCCCATTTTACGGCTGTTTGGAATCCAACCTCAACGATCTCGCCGTTATACATGATAACCGGCCAAATATCGCCGCGCCTCGCGCAGTCCACAACGAGAAATGGACCTTCCCAATCATGATCAGGACGGCGAAGCCACACAGTCCTGCCAATGTCCGAGGGCGACATGAGGCTCACGCCATCCACAAAGCCTTCGAGCGACATACCACGAAATTCGGCTGTCGCCTCCATCAGGCGCGGGTTGTACCAAACAGAAGCGCCAACTGTATATGGAGGCGCAGGGGTAAACCAAGATTCAATTGTGGGAAGTCCGGGGACACAGAGATCGGGATTTATGCTCCAACGATAACCATTATATGGATCATCGTCGTCACAATGACTTAGCGGAGGCTCATCGAGCAGGTCGCCCTTGTTGTTAAGTCTGGCAATTTGAGGGAGCAAAATAGAGACTGCCAGCGCTATCCGGGCCACAACTTGGGGGGTCATAGGCGCTCAAGTCTACTTGAAAATCAAGGTTTCAGCAAGGCAATCAAGGCAATGATAATCGATGTCAGATTTGCGAAAACCAAGCCCCAAAACTCCCATCGGCTCGTGATCTTCGCGATCTGAACTTGTGCGGCCTCCTCGCGTTCCTTTTTGTTCGCCTTCTTGATCTCCTCAACCGCATCGTTGATTGCTTTGCGACACTCCTCTTTAAACTCAAAAAATCTTTTCTCGAATTGTCCGATGGCCTTCTCGTGGCGCTCAAGCATATCGGTCACGAGTAGACGGTATTCCGTCCAGCCATCTCCGGTCGGTTGATTTCCGCTCATGCACTCGACTCCGTGGATTCGCTTTCATCGGTGCTATCTGCAACATAATCCACGTCATCAGGCGTTATCTCACGAAGCCTGCTGAGAACCTGCCCATTGGTGAAATCGCTTGAAATTTCCGCATCCTCATGTGGCAGATCGCCGAGAAGTACAAGCGTTTTTCTGATTCTCATTAATATAGAACTTGTCATTTTGCACTCAACTTGTAGCCCGGATTCCAGAACCAGCCGGTCACGCCCTCGAAAACGATCTCCCACCAATCTCCGCCAGCATCTTTGTTCGTTTTGCCCGTTGCCTTTACCGATGATCCGGCAGGAATGTAACGAATAATGTTGCCCAACTCAATAATTGGTTCCTCGCGGAAATTGCCGCCGACATCCACGAGCCATCCTGCGCCCTCGTATCCAGTGATTTTGAATTCTGGAAACAGGTCGGTGAAATAAGGAACAGGATTGACAATATCTCCGACGTTCATCCACGGCGATCCCTTACCCACAAACTTCAACGTGATGTGAAGATGGGCACCGCTTGAATTCCCCGTGTTGTCGGCAAGACCGACGACATCTCCTGCATTGACAAAATCCCCAACGCTCACTTTTGGCTCTTGGAAATGAGCATAAACGGTTTTATAGACCTTGCCGCCTCGATTGTGCTGAACGCGAACATGGATTCCGTAAGGGCCAGATTCGGGGTTGGTCTCGACCCTGAACACTTCCCCCTGAGCCATGGCGTAAATCGGCGTGCCATTGAGCGCCCGCATGTCAAGTCCTTCATGACCGGGCAGACCAAACGGTGTATACCACTGCGGGTTGATTCCGTACCATTGAGTGATAATCTTGGGGCTTGGTGTCGGCCAAATCAGGCTAAAAACGTCGGGCGGAGGCGGAGGCGGAGGCGCTTCGACCTCGAACTCGTTTTCGGAAATCCAATCCCTGAGATCGTCGGCTTTCACAACACTATCTGACATTATTGAATCTCCTCTCGCTATTGAGTTGTGGCAACCAAGACCGTAAAATCGCCATTCATTACGACTCGAGGCCGTTGCGGAGGCGTACCGCTCAAGTCCGTGATCTTGGCTTCATGATACAATTTGCCCTCATATTGAGGCGTATCATTGGGATCGATCTCGATATACATCAACCCTTTCGTGCTCCCGCTCTGAACCGGATCAATGGAAATCCCGCTACCAAGCGTTTTTGTAAAAAGAGGATTCGGATTTCTTTGATGGCGAGTTACATGATAAAGATAAGTCATGGAGCCGGTATTGAGTTCAACACGATTGTTCAGACGATCAAAGACCGTCACGTACATGATGGCATAATCGCCTTGATACAATTCAACGTTTTGATTTCTGCGCGCACTCATACGCCCGCCTCCAGTTCATATTGGAAATCCAGTTCGGCTTCAAGATCGGTGCGATCATCCAACTCGCCCTCAAGATCGGTGATTGGATCGAACTCGCTTTCGAGATCAATGCGCAAATCGAAGCACGCCTCGATTCGTTTCACGTAATAAGGATCACTCATGGGTCTACGTCATACTCCGCTTCTAAGAAAATATCGAAGTCGAACTCAGCCTCCAAGAAGATAGGCGAAATTGGAAGCGGCGGAAAAACAGGAGGAGGCAGGAATATTGGTACGACCCAACCTCGCGTAGCAATCGTGAGCGATTGACGGCTTACCAGCCCTTCGGTCGCGACTTGAAGCGTCTCAATACTCCTGCTCATCCCGTCCTCGTCACATACGTCGTTCCTGTCGTCGGCGAATCATAGGTGATCTGTTGTTCGATCATTCCTAAGACACGCCTCATTTGCGGCGAAATTTCCAATGGCGATCCAGTTACCAGACCTTGAATTGCATGAAGTTCTTCAAGCAACAATAGTTGCTCAGTCGTCAGGGTTCCGGTCACGACAGGCGGCGTCACGGCCACAATTACCGAGCCAGTGAAAACGCCTAGAGAGTCGTGTGTTTCTGTTATCGTCGTGCGATCCGAAGAGGTGAAGCCGTCGCCTCCATCCGATCCTGTAACGATAATTTCGTATGCATCCGCGGCTCTCTCGACAAGCGCCAGAACTGTCGCCGTGCCTGTCGCCGCGGTAAAGATTTCCTCGCCCGGCTCCGGCCATAAATTGCCTTCGATGACGAGATCGTAATTGCCGATATATGGCCGGATCACGCAGTTGTTCGTAATGAAAAAATGTGCCCCAAGAGACTTGCCGGCGCGGATAGGATCGCCTGCGACGGTTCGAAAGAACTCGTAGTATTTCAGACCATCACGTGTGCCAGTGGCACACCAGCGCTTCCAAGCCGAGTAAAGTTCACCCTCAGCATCGATCAGGACAACGCCATCATTGACGAGCACTACATACGTCTCGCCGTCGAAAACGACCTTATCCGTCACGCGCTAAACCTGCTTAGTGAAGGCCGGTGGATCGAGCGGCACCGGGGGCGTCTCTTGATTTTGTAACATCCTTCTCAGAACGTGTATTGCCCAAGCCTCACTCGTCATCCCCTCAGGGCGGCCAATGAACGAGCCGCCCTGAGCGACCCAATCTCGTAGATCGTTGCGGACGATTTCATAAGGATTTGAAGGCGATACGTCCCAAGAAAACGTAAAGCCAGACCATGACAATCCAGCCTCTTCAAGAATCTTGTTGAAGTGGTTTTTTATCGCCCCAACATGCACGCGCAAATCACGATCAAGCGTATCGATAGTATCGCGCTTAATTCGAAACATGATGTATCGAATACGCCTGCGCGCAATTGGAGGCAACACAGGCTTACTCTTTTTCTTGTAAGAACGTTTAGCCATTCAGCCTCCCTCCTATGTCGAGTAGTTCCGTTCGAGCGCCGCGACCAAAGAAATACTCTGGCCGGTCGTGCGCGTGATTGTGTAATCGGTTCGCACGAACTGAGCCGTGTTGAGACCGATGGCAACCACGACAACATCGGCGTCGGTAGCAGGCGTCCTTCCGCCTTGGTTGTTGGTATCGTAGGCAAAGTCCCAAGAAACGGAAGATGCACCGCCTACATTACCAGCGATAGGACTGCCTCCACTGTCTTGAACGGTTACTGCTTGAGGCGTTCCATAATCACCTTGCGGTGTTGAGTCGAAGAACATTTCATAAACCGCATTGGCGTCATTTTGGAGATTGACATTGAAAGTGATGTTGCCCGCCGCCACGAAGTCGAATTCGCGATCTACGCCCGAAGCATCTTCCCATGTCGCATTGTTCGTGTCATTCGGATCGAGATCATCGACAAACATATCGAGGCCCTTGCCAGTCGGCGTGGCGAATTCCATAAGCAAATCCGTGATGTCGCCACGCGAATAGTCAGGCCCTTCATCAATGTCCGTAGTGCGCCTCAACTCCCGTTGGATGAATTGAAACACCTCCCCGAGATCGCCATTGTTGCCAAAGGTTCGCCAATGGAACGGGAACAAATCGGCATTGATGTCACGAGTGAAACATCTGACTACTGTCGCAGTTGCCCCCACCGTTTCATTAGTCAAGGTGTGTTCAACATCAATATCAATCACCGTGGCCGTCACCGTTCTGACGACGTAATCCCCATCATTGTTGGCCGATCCTGCAATGGAAATCAGGTCGCCTTCCGTGACGCCCTCTGCTGTCCACGATCCTGTTGCACGCGTGATCTGATCCTCTACGCCAACGCCATTGTTGGTGAAGGTCAGATCGCCAGTCGTTCCGATTGGGATATTGTCCTCTTTATATTGCAGGAACATGCCGGGTTCGAGGATTGCATAGTCGATATTGGCAATCGCGCCCGTTGGAAAAGCCTGATCACTGGTATCGACCTCGATCTGAGTGTCAGAAACAACACGCGTGATTTTGTAAACCCCCTGATAAGCACTTGGCGTCTCCGTAATCCGCAAGATGTCGTTGGCGGCGACGGTTCCCGAGAAGCCTCCCGCCGAACTCGTCAAAGTTCCTGTCGGCGTTCCTGCTTCTGGCTGAGAGATCGTGCCGTCATTGGCTATTTCATCAATGATGTAGCGAGTGCGCACATTGTAGGTAAGACTTTGTTCACCTTGGAACGCGCCTGCCTCCTCGGTATCCACATCGAGTTGTGTCGCAGTTACGGCGACAATTTCATAGAAACCATCATCGTTGACGCCGTTGGTGATTTCGAGGACATCGCCAACTTCAACACCAGCCGTTACAAAGTCCTCTTCGTCATCCGTCAGACGACCGACATTACCACCAAGATCGGAGGTTGTACCGGAAGCACCGGTTTCAAGCGTCTGGTATCCAGTCCAAGGTGTATTGCCGACAAGTTCTGCGTCGCGTGCGACGATGGCCGGATCAATTGCGTGTGTCAGAGGGAAACGGTTCACGATGGATTCAAGTGTGGTCACACCGATGTCGGCGATCTCTGATTGCGCGTAAGAGCGGAACTTTTTACGCACAAAGATTTTCAAAAACGTGCGGTAATCGTAAACGCCATTGAGAAAGACCGAGATGGCCTGATTGACAGGTCCTGTGAGCACGAAATCGACAGGAGGCGTGCCTGTTGAGATTTGCAGGTGATAAACCTGAGCATCAGAATCGAGCGCCCCGAGTGTGATGACACCGGCGTAAATCTGGTCGGTCGTCGTTCCTGTTACGACCGCCCATCCACCGGTACGCACGCGCTCTCTGGTGTCATCTCTGAACCAATCCCAAAGATCGTGGGCCGTGCCGCCGCCGACCTCAAACTGCTCACGAGTGATAGTCTCGAACGGGAAGGGATGCCGGATGAGATCATCGCCCGCAAAGCCCTCTTGATCGTCTCGCCATTCTTCTTTCGAGAAGGAATATTGCGCCTGCTCAGTGACGCCATCTGCGATGGAGCCTCCCGAAGGATTGCGCGCATCATAATAGACGCCGGTCGCATTGGGCGTATTCCAGTCCGAGGCGTCGTCTGGAAGATCAAGGTGAACTTGCGTTTCTGATATGACTGTGACGACTTCATAGTGCCCCGCGTCGTCTCCCGATTTCAGAGAGAAGATGTCGCCAGCCGCAACCCCTTGTGTTTGATATGTCGCACCGGGGTCTTGAAAGACACCGGTCGAAAGAGTCTCACCGTTTACACGCTCGGGATCGTAGAATCCGGTGATGACCGCACCTACAGGATAGAGTGACATCCGACGATTTTCGGTTCCGAAAACTACCTGATTTCGGTCGAGATCATCGGGGTCTGTGACAATCGCCATAGTCTAAATCCTCCTATGGTGGATTCAAATACGTTCTGTCGAACGTCTGTGTTTGCGGGAGCGTTGCATCCGCCGCCGTGAGATCATAATGCGTCCATATCGGATCGTAATCGAGATGGAAAATCACGATGATCACAGGAATATCCGACCCTCCGTGCTCATACGAATATTGGAAGGACGTGGATGAATATTCTGTTCCCGCTAACTCGTCGCCGGTATCATTTGGATCAATTCTTTCATATATTCGCACCTCCGATCCTGTAACAAGATTTGATAATGTCAACGTAAATTGTGATGGCGGCGTCCATTCCCAACCGCCATCCGAAGTTAGATAAAGAACATTGCCTGCGCCTCGTTCGGATAAAAATACACCTTCGCCATCGACGCGATCTGTCCAGAAATCACCGCCTGACCGCCTCATCAATTGTGTGCGGTGTCTCAGCATAGAAAAGACCCAATCCAAAGGTGAAGATTTAGCAGATTTTGATGCCTGCCAAGAGTACATATCGGCCAATGATTCGTCGTCGCATCGAACTTCCCAATGGTAATCAAGATCAAGACCGCCAGTTCCAGAAACAAGATTGGCTACTGCCTTGGTAAGACCTCCTACCTGCAAATTTTCGTTGTCTTGAAACGAGGTGGTGTTTCTATTCACAACGAAGATCGTGCCGTCAGTCGCGTCACCTGTGAGATCACGAACCGTTCCAGTCGCGCCGGACGTTGCACCGACGACAACATCGCCCTCTGAAAAGAGAGTAGAACCGTTGTCATAAGCGATCAGGTTGCCGGGCGCGGTGCCAGTGCCATGTTCATAAACTGTGCCTGAAACAAGATCGGCGTTGGCCTCGGATAATTCAACACCGCCATCATCAACCAGCGTAATACCGACCTCATATGCGCCTTGAACTGTACCTGTAATCCCTAATGAAAAAGCGGTTTCGAATGGCGACTGGCCGAATCGAAGAACCCTAATATCAAACGGGCCGTGAGTTGATCCACTTCCACCGCTTGGGTTGTCTACCCACTCTCTTTGAACAAGGCTAGAGTAAAAGTCACCGTTGGCATCAGATGATCCGGTTACGATTTGAAAATAAGCGTTGGCTGGATCGTAAAGCCAGTCATCGAAAACATATATGCGAGCATTTTCCAGTGGATCGCCATCCGGATCGCTGACTTCCATCGTCGCCTCATATCGTTCCACGACCTGACCGACAGCCGTTCCAGTCCAGCCAATTAGAGGTTCGTTCGTGCCTCCCCAAGTTGGGTTCAAAAATCGCCATTCTTGATTGTTGGCCGAAACTCTAACATCGTACAACATACCAACGGATTGATAATCGTAAATAGAAATGGGGCCGGGGTCATCCGATATAAACCCTCCGAAGTTGATTCCAAGCACATCGCGCAAATCAATTCCTTGGGGCACTTTAACCGTCTCTGCCGGAATACTCGTCCCCTGCAATATAAAATTTCTTAAAGAACCTGTGGATTGAAAGATTGAATCATATAACTCTTTGTAAATCTGAAAACCACTAATATACGCCGATGATCCAGTCAGCAATCTCGTGACGTTTCTTTCAACAGATGTAAGAAACATTTCATGAAATCTTATTTGACCACCAGCATCGACTTCAAGACCATAATCGCCTTCATCCTCGGCAGTTGAAACTAAATAGCCGCCCGGAACAGGAGCGCCGCCCTCTTCGTAACCAATATCCCAACGACCATTTGTTTGAACATGGAAATTCGATTCGGCGGGGTCGGGTCTATTGTCTGACGCGAGTGATGCTCCATCGAGGATCGCGAAATAGGCATCATCTGTACCGTTTCCAACCAAAAGCGGTTTGCCCATGTCGTAGTCGCGCAGACGCTTGCTGATCAAAGACAAGCCAGTTACAGTAGCCGCGTCCTCAATAACGTATGAAATCCAATACGCCGTGCCGCCAGTTGGCGGACTATCGAATGCTTCGCTTACCGTCCCTGTCGTGCCGCCATCCTCATCAGTGATGTAACGAGTTTCCTCCTCATCTTCGCGAGGTCTAATTACGATCAAGCGACCATCAATCGTCGAGTAACCCAAGTCCCCGTTATTCGTCGTCGCAATCGAATCGGGCAACACGAATTGATTGTCCGGCAGACCTGACGCCTGCTGGAGAACGCCGTTATCTTTGGCAGGCGAGGTTATAGTTACGCCCCCGACCGGCGAAGTAATAGCCATCAAATATCATCCACATCCGGCACGAGTTCTGTGAGCGCCAAGCGCCTGGCCCATCTTGGCATAGCCGTCATCCCGAAATCCCCAACCGCTGGCTTTGTTCCATTATTGATATAGGCATTGGCTATCGCTTGGGCATTCGCCACTGGAAAACCCCAAGATATAAGCGCATATTTGGTCGCTCGTCTTTTAGCCGCATCTGTCAATCCCTCGGAATCCATTTCCGCTTTTGCATCTTCAATTTTCGGCCAGCAATAAAACTCAAACCAAATCATCAATGTATGGGTTTTACGCGCTCGTTCAGTTAATTCGCCCATATATGTAAAATCACCAGTCCAATTAATCTCCTCTTCCCAAAACTGATAAATAGGGCTATCTTCTTTTCTTAGTTCCGTTGTTCCAGAAGGTGGATTATTTTGGATAACAATTTTGTCCAACTCGCCTTCGACAAAAAGTATCCTCGTGCCATCATAAAGACCAGAGGTTATTTGGTCGCGACCAACTGGACCTCGACGCGCATTACGGCGATTAGCAACAGTCATGTCAGCCTCCCCTTAACAATCAATATTAGAGGCTTATTCGATCCAACTCAATGCCGAACGGACTATGATCAATCACGTGGTATGACGACGATCCTGCCCTCCGGCTGAGAATAAAGAGAGAACGTAAAGCGAATATCAATCATGCAGTTATGGGCATTGCATAAATCTTGTATACCTTTTTCAACCGCGGCGACCCGCTCCCTTCGCTTTTGTTGAATGACTCTTTGAGCGTCCTCGGGCGTAATTTGAACTTCCCCAACCGAAGAGGCCTCCTCTGCCTCAGACATTGAAAATCCTTTCCCCTCCGTGTTACGAAAAACCTCCAGAAATCAAATCCCAAGAATTGCCGCTGTCATCTAACCAATATAATCGACCGTCATCTCTTGCAAAAACACGACCATAGCCAGATGATGGAGTCGCTGGATCGGCGGCCAACTCGCGTAAACCTAACGGTATGTCGAATTGCCACGATCCTGTTAAAAGACGAGATTTGACCGAAGCGCCATAAGTAGCATGGTAAGTCCAAAAACGCATTGTTTCTGCTTGGGCATCAATCACGAATTGGTCAACCTCGTCATCAGAATCGGCGGCTGTATAAAATTGAATTCTGCCTCCCCATGTGCCAGTTTCGTGACCAAAAAGCCTGATAACTCCCATCCTAGAATCGCTGACACCCATAAACAAATTTTGACCAGAAATATATGTATCAGTGGCTAAGACAACCCTTCCGTCATCGCTGTGAATCGTCAATGGATAATCTTGAAAAACTCCCCCGCTGTCGTATCTTGCTATTCGGATTTCAGCACCAGCATCACGTAAAATGCCCCATCTAATTGCGCTCGTATCTCTCAAATACAAAACCGAGTTTAGTGAACTGGCATTACCTATGGTCAGAGTCCCACTTACAAAAGCAGGCTGTCCAATGTGAACACCATAAGTTGGTGAACCAACATGCAGTCCAATATTGCCAGTGCCATCATCGATCACGAAAGGATCGTCTATATATGAGCCTCCGCCATCATATCTTGCAACGGCAAATCTTCCTGCTTCGGTGCGTCGCAAAAACCAAGACATAACATTGGCAGTTCTTAATCTGACTCCAGCGCTATATCCTGCCGGCCCATCAACGTGAACCGAACCGCTGACATATGCCTCACCACCTATATGAAGCGGATAGGTTGGAGAACTGACGCCGAGCATTCCTATACGATCAAGACCGGCATCTGCAAATAAAGCATGGGTTAGATTTTGTGTTTGGATTTGAGTATCGTGATCTCCACCTTCGGCATTAACGATCAATCCGTTGTATAAACTGACGCTTCCGTCCGCATCATTTACAGTAATGGGATTGTCTTGAAAACTGCCGCCGCTGTCATATCTTGTAAGCCGCCACTCGCCTGTTGAACTCTGGCGCATCAGCCATCTTAGTACGTCGTCCGTATAATAGGCCAGCCCATAATTTAAGCCCGAAGCATTACCAATATCAATGGTTCCACTTACAAAAAGCGGCTGACCAATATGAACGCCATAAGTCGGCGACGTGATGCCTCCCAATCCAACACGATCCTGATTGGCGTCAACAAAAATTGCGTGGCTGAGATTCTGAGATGCAATTCTTGTATCGTAATTTCCACCATCATAATTGGCAACAAGCCCTCGCTGAACAGTGATGTTTTTGGCAATGGTAGTGTCGCCGGTGACATCGGAAATCAAGAACTCTGTACCCAAGAAGGTTCCAGATGGGCTATATCGCGTGACCGCAAAATCTTCACCGCCTGCTGTTCGGCGCATAAACCATCGTAATATTCCACCTGCGCGCAAAGCGATTCCAACGTCAGATGCTACCGCTCCATCGATATAGGCCGTACCGCTTAGAAACATGTTCCCGCCGCCAACGTGCAACCCAAAAATGCGGCGCTGTAACGCCAGCAACGCCAACACGGGCAAATTGACCATCAACGTGAAGCGCCGCGCCATAATTTTGAGACCACCATCGATGATCGACATTGTTTCTCGGGCGGTTCCATTCAACGAGCGATGATTGAGCAAGTAAAACCTCCTCGCCCGTATCAAGGAAAATTCCAGCCGTGCTACCTCTTAATTGAAGGGGTTTATCATTCGTTGTCTGAGGGTCTAAGGAATGCAAACTCAGCCCATCATAATGAATGGTTCCACTGCCGCCTTTTGTATCAATAAAAGCGCCATCATCGATGGTTAGATCGTCATTTAGTATGATGCCCGGAAATGGAAAACGGCCTTCATCTTGCTCAATGGCATTGGGTCTTATTTTCAAAGGCATGGATCACCTCAGAATGTTCCTGTAACTTGTATCCATCCAGTCACGCTTTCGAGTGAAGATAGCCTGCTCTGAATTCTGCTAACCAGAGCCGATTTCTCGGCCGCGCTTAAGTTAAGATCAACATGTTGAATGTTTATTGGTTCGTATTCGATATTCAATAAAACCAACTTTGCACGTGCTCCAATAATGTCATTGCCATCATATCTAAATTCCAAAGTTAAAGGAACTCTATAAAATTCTACGGTTACTTCCTCAAGAATTCCCATCTTCAATCTCCTCTTTTATTGTGGAACCGGAGCACCCCAAATCGCGGCGACGAGCGTGCCGGTCTCAGGAGATTCGGTGAACTGGAATGTGCCCGATTCGGGATACTGCTCCGTAAAATCCGTCACCGGAATCTGCCAGACGCCGTTCGCCATAACAGCCAGCGATCCGGTCACATACTGACCTTCACTGACCGTCCAGTAAACTCCCGTGGGGCTGAAAAGCGGGATCGCCTCGCCCGATCTCAAATAAGTCGCTGTGGTCGCGGTGCCCGTTACAGAAACCCACGCATAACTTCCCGTGACAATTGCTTCGACGTTTTGACCAACGAAATCGAGAGCCGAAACCTGACCCTTACTCACACCCTCGTCATAAATATGAACAGCCGATCCGGTCTCAGGCGGCGCGACCGTTGTCAGGCGCAGATCGTAAATCTCCTGCCATCCGATCTGTTCGGTGCCTGTCTGGAGGCTGACGGCGGCGATGGCGAAGCCGATGTCAGGATCGGGCACCAAGATCATTTCAAGTGGATCGGGAGGCGGGAAGATCAATGAAAATTCGGGGCCGACTAGATAGTCTGGAATCCCTTCATCGCCTCGGATATAGACCGTAACAAAACGACCTGCCCCACCACCTGTTGGTCGATATTGGAAAAGATCGTCCGTCCCCGATCCCGGCCAGTAGTGATAAGAGCCAGCCCACCAGTAATAATCGGCCTCAATATAGATCGCGCCCGAGCCAGTCGTGATCGGTCTCGGCAGGAGAGGCATGTACTGACGTTTGAAAATCCATGCCGGATCAGAGCCGGTGAATTCGCCCTCGGATTGAGGCGTGAACGAGTGCGATCTTCCGTGTGGCTGGATATAAGATGCACCCCCCCAATCCCCGTATTGACCAATATCTCGACCCGAGATGCGCCAAAGATGGGGATTTTTAGGATCGCGAATGACAATAACTGGAAGATCAAAAACTTCTGATACTTCGTCGTTGAAAGCCTGAACGACTTCGCCCGTTGCACCCCTCAGCCGAACGTAAACGAAATCCGGTCGAGTGGCAACACCAACAGTTTCGACACCAGCGACCCACGCGCCCAACAAGCCCTTATATTCTTTGGGCTTATCGACCTTTTTGTCCAGCATTCCGCGAAGTGCGCGCTCAAGCCTTCGTCTACCCTGCGCCATTTAAGCCGTCCATATTGGCTGTACCGCCACAATCGTCGGCCACGTTCCGGGCGATATTAATTGATTGTAAAGAGAATCATCATGATCCTTCCAAGACAAGCCGCCATCTTGTGTGTAAAGAATTCTTCCAATGGTTGCATTATTTGATACGGCATAAAGCAGATTGACATTTGTCCTGTGCCATCTAAGGTTTTGAATAGGCACATTCGATCCACTGCTGAAATCATATGTTTGTACGAGATTTTCAGGGCCAGTTGATGACGTGAAAAATATTGTTCCTTTATCGTTAGGCTCGGCAACATCTTTCTGCAAAAGCGCCGCGACAAATAATCGATTCGATGGATGCGTATGAATACTTCGATGCGCCTTTCCAAATGGGCTTCCCGGTCGGCGGCACGCCCATAAATTACCCAAATAAGATGGCGATATATGGGTCAATGTNNCCTTTTGCTCGCGCTGAAACCATTGGAAATGTAAATTCCAAGGTCTGCCGAGTTTCCCTGATATGGAACATGCCAATCTTGATAATCGCCCCAATTATGAAGTTCGGTGTAAGTGACGAATAAATTGTAGGTGATTACAAGAGTGCTATTACCTCCCTTCGTTCCGGGCATTGCATAAGCCTGAGTTAAAGAATGCTCGCTTGCTTCAACAAGATTGGGCGTTGCCTGTTGGCGGCCATAGTTTGTGTGATGCATCTTTGTAAAACTTCCGCCAGCATTGAGACTACGCAAAACATAGCCGTTGGGCGTACCGATAGATTGACTGGAACCAATGACGTAAACAACATCGTTGTCCATCGGGCTTACATCGACATCATAAATTGTGCATTGGAAATTTCCTGCCCCAAGAAGTTGCACCACATCCCATGCACTCAAAACTTGAGTAAAGATCGGATTGGATGTGTTCATGGCATCGACGCGATAAAGCCAGAATCCGTATGCGCCGCCGACCGTTCTGGTGATCATCCAAGCCCTGTTTTCTGGATCGACAGGATCGGGCATGAATGCGCTGTAAGCACCGGTGACAGAATTAGCGCCGGTGTTTGGAGGTGTCAAATCCTCCCATGTAGGAATATCGTCTTGGAAATTTCTGGTGCGGGCGAATAAATTTCCGCCGATGACATAAACAAGATCGCCCGTGCCCGGCGCTGGATCGATTGGGATCGGCGGAATTGGAGGTGGAAGTTCCAATGGCGGCAAATCGATCTCGGGGGCGATGAAGGTTGGAAATGGCGGATCGACAGGGATCGTGACGGTCTCGCCCGGAGGCCCTTCGGTTTCCTCCCTCAAAGTGACCTCCATGAGGGCAACTTGATTCGCCGCTTCGTATGTATAGCGAACACCTTGCGGAATGAAAGGCTTGAGGTCCCACGTGAATCCTCGATAAGTATCATCTTGCTCCAGCGTGACGAGCACACGTTCCTGAGGGGCGATGTCGAGCAATCTGTAATCGCCCGCCATGGGAATTGTGACTTCGGGGAAATCGGCATTCGCGCTCGCGTACGCGAGACCAACTAACCTGTTCAAGTGATTCTGACCTTCGAGAACCAATCCGCTCACGCGCTCCAAGCCGCCGTAATAACTCGGTGCATCTCCGGGCGCGCCGGCGAGAAACGGATCGCTCGTTCCCGTTGTCACCCCACTGTAAGCAAGGCCTCCCATCTCCAGATAAGAGAGTTCATCTTCATGGACGACCTGTATGTCCAGATCGCCGCGCCAGTCCTGCCGCGTCATTTGTAGCGCAGTGTCGATATTCCTCGAAGAACCTGTTGGCACGACATTGATGTCGATCTCCGCCCAAATTTTGCCCTGCCTGTCGGCACAGACGGTTCCGATCAAGGTTGAGGCATAAATGTTGTTGACCGAATCATAAATATTGCCCCGCTCGAAATCGATAAATTGAACGGGCTTTGTGTCATCCGTTTTCGAGAAATCGGCGATTGATAATAATGTCGTGTGCCAACGCAGATAGTGGATGGCGGCCTTATCAACCGTCATCGCTTCCATCTCGTTCCAAGTCGCAGGATCATCGACATTTTCAAGCGTGGCTGAAAAGGTCGCCATACGCTTCGATATTCCCGTGATCGACTCGACCCTGAATTCAAGGCGATTGGTGAATGCGTTCAGAGCAATTGAATCGTTCTCAATGTATCCAGCAAAGAAAATCGATGATCTATTCTCGGCATTGCCTCCTGCCTTGCCGTCGAACTCGCCCTCGCTGTCGGTTGAATAAATCACGACCAAAGCGCCATCGGCTATTTTGTCATAGTCGGCATCTTCACGAACCCAAAGGCGGATCGCGTAGCCTCCAGTGTCACGCGAGCCATCGAAGGACGACATGCCCCAAGCCTTGATCGGCGGATACGACCCATCGACATCGGGATCGGTGAGAACCATGATGTGGCGGCGACCCGTGAAGGTCTTGCCATAGTTGGAGACGACCGAAAGAGAGGTTAGAAAATGTCCGCCTCCGGTATATTGAATGTAGCCGGGATCGGGCACGAAAGAGGCTGTCGGGAATCCGCCCTCGAAAACCCATGCGTATCCTGTTGGTATCGAATCGTCCGTGGGATCGAAGGTGCCGCTCGATGTATACCAGATGTTAGCGAACGATCCTGTCGGCGTGCCATCAAGCCAGACCGCGTGGTTTGGTCCCANNTCCCATATGAATGACAGGATCAAGTTGCTCGTTCTGATCCGTATAAGCGATGTTGTAATCTTTGTAAAAAGTGGGAACGTTCTGAGCGTCCAAGATAATGCGAGGGAAAACAGCCCACGGCTCGAAGTAGTTCACGACCGTTAGATATTGACCGTCGATCCAGTTAAAATCATTCTCCGCTACCGTGATCGTCGTCGTGTTGCACTGGATGACGCGTATCCGATTCTCTCTGCCGTTAGGCGATGCGCCAATATAACAAGTCATCCCCCTAGCAACTGAC